>Ga0206127_1000156_pt1 | contig 86962 bp, 79 predicted proteins | sample Helgoland_Spring_6_FD_148646 | JGI IMG/M metagenome (GOLD analysis project Ga0206127, IMG submission 148646) | Pelagic subsurface seawater microbial communities from Kabeltonne, Helgoland, North Sea - Helgoland_Spring_Bloom_20160419_1 | ecosystem: Environmental > Aquatic > Marine > Epipelagic ...
AATGAAATAATCCTACAACTAAAAAATCTAAAAGAACAATCAAACCCCAAGTTTAATAGTAAATACTCTCCCAAATGATACCTTTTAAATACTCTAATCGAAAAATCAGTAATAATATAAGACATAATTATATCAAATTTTACCTTAGTTTTTGAATTTTAAAATCTCTTGTTGAAACATATATTGTAATCTTAAGAAAATATGAAATCGTCTTATAGATACTAATCACATTAAAAAAAGATGAAATGATTTAAAAGAATGGCTTTTCCATATATAATGGAATACAAAATGATAATAATATTTAAGTTTATACTACAAGCGCTATAGAAGTTACAACTTTTTTTATCTTCTCTTTTGCTTCTTCTTTTTCTTTTGTTTCTTTTTTCGCATCTTAGCAAACATCTCCTTATATACCTCAACATCAATTTTTGCTTTTTTATCTGAAATAATTTCAGCAAAGTCAAAATCTAACTTTGATTTTTGTGCTATGAGTTTATCATCTTGAAAAGCTCTTTGCAGTACATCTTCTATTAAATAATCTTCATTTTCGGTTTCTGGCTGATACTCCAATTTCAAAGATAACTTGAATAAATTAGCTGTTGTATTGTACCAAAAGGCTTTAAAACCACTTCTTAAAGTTTTTATATTGTCAAATGCTGTTTTTCCAGTTTGACGATGAATCAATTTAATTAAAATACGACCTTCAGTTCTAGTCATTTTTTTAATCTGATCTGTAAACTCTCCTTCAATATATTTTTGAACTTGCTTTGTATACTTTTTACGTTTTCTTTTTGAATCAATTCTATTAAGCCTTGCATTTAAAGAATCCAATCTTTTAAAAGCCAATTTAGCATAAGGGTAAGCCTTAAATACTTTTTTACGAAACCACCAGTAGTAGCGAATATCTTCTCTTGATGTAAATTTTTGTTTTGGTAAAAGTGTAATTTCATTCAATTCTATTGTAATGCTATCCCCAGGTTTTACCAGAATATAATCCTCATAATTTGGTGGTATAGAATCTAGAACCTCGTTTTTTTGTGAAAACACAAAAAAAGAGTTGACGATTATATATATGTACAGAAGTTTTTTCAAATCATTTTACTTAATCAACAAAAGATTACTGTTTACAAAAAGATTGCCAAAAGTAGATTATCTAATTTTATCTATAAAATCATTTTCAGAAATAATTGTAATTCCTAAACTTTCTGCTTTTGCCAATTTACTTGGCCCCATATTATCTCCAGCAACAATAAAATTTGTTTTCTTAGAAATGGAAGAACTTACTTTACCTCCATTATTTTCAATTGCCTTCTTTAACTCATTTCTACTCATTTGATGAAATACGCCCGAAACCACAAAGATTTGTCCTTTTAATTTATCCGTTTGATTTTCTAAACTTTCTGCTGATACTGACAATTGAACACCAACAACTTTTAATTTATTTATTAACTGAATGTTATTTAAATCATTTGAAAAGTCGACTATACTTTGTGCAATTCTATCTCCGATTTCATCAACACTTACAAGTTCATCAAAAGATGCTGTCATTAAATTATCTATCGATTTAAAATGTTTGGCTAATTTTTTAGCCACAGTTTCACCTACAAAACGAATTCCTAAAGCAAATAATACTTTTTCAAATGGAATATTTTTTGATTTTTCAATTCCGTTAATCATATTTTGAGCGGATTTTTCTGCCATTCTTTCTAACGGAATAACTTGCTCAACCTTTAAATCATACAAATCTGCATAGTTCTGAATTAATCCTTCTTTACGAAGTAAATCTACAGTTTCACCTCCCAAACCATCAATATCCATTGCTTTTCTGCTGATAAAATGCTGGATCCTTCCTGTTATTTGAGGTGGACATCCAAATTCATTTGGGCAATAATGTTTTGCATCTCCTTCTTTTCTTACTAATTCTGTATTGCATTCAGGACAATGAGTTGCATAAATTGTTGGTAAAGAACTATCATGGCGTTTTGTAAAATCTACAGCAATAATTTTTGGAATAATTTCTCCTCCTTTTTCAACAAAAACGGTATCATTTATTCTAATATCTAACTTTTCAATTTGATCTGCATTATGCAAAGATGCCCTTTTTACAGTAGTTCCTGCAAGCTGAACAGGTTCTAGATTTGCAACTGGTGTTATAGCTCCTGTTCTACCAACTTGATAACTAATTTTATTTAAGACTGTAGAAACTTGCACAGCTTTAAACTTATAAGCAATTGCCCATCTTGGGTACTTTGAAGTATAACCCAACTCTTCTTGCTGCTGTAAATTGTTTACCTTAATTACGATTCCGTCTGTTTCATAGGGTAAATCGAAACGCTTTGCATCCCATTGATTTACAAAATCAAATACTTCATCAATAGAATTTACCAAAGCGATTGTTTTAGGAACTTTAAAACCAACTTTTCTAGCATTTTCAAGACTTTCAAAATGAGTTTTATATTTTCTTTCTGATGTTACAACTTGATACAACAAACAATCTAAAGGACGTTTGGCTACCTCTGCACTGTCTTGTAATTTTAAACTTCCACTTGCGGTATTTCTTGGGTTTCTATATTCTTCTTCTCCATTTGCAAGTCGTTCTTCATTCATTTTATTAAAACCAACTATAGGTAAAATAATTTCACCACGCATTTCAAAATTACCCACAAAATCTGATTTTATGTGCAAAGGGATTGATTTTATAGTTCTGATATTATTAGTTACCTCATCTCCTTGAAAACCATCTCCTCTTGTTACTGCTTTTTGAAATTGATCATTTTCGTAAGTCAGATTAATGGAAGCCCCATCAAACTTTAATTCACATGTATATTGTGTTTCTGTGGTTCCTAATATTTTATGTACTCGTTTTTCCCAATTTAGTAAGTCTTCTTTTGAGTAGGAATTATCTAGAGAATACATCCTATTTTTATGCGTAATTGTTTCAAAGTTTTTGGTAACAGTGCCACCCACTCTTTGTGTTGGTGAATTTGCATCAAAAAAAGCAGGGTTTTCGGTTTCCAATTTTTCTAAAGCTTTCAGCTTGATGTCAAAATCAAAATCAGAAATTGTAGCGTTATCTAAAACATAATAATTATAATTATGTTTATTTAATTCGTCTCTTAGAGACTGTATTTTTTGTTGTATAGTCATTTAAGGATAATTATATCTTTTAAAATTACTTATGATAACACTAAAATAGGATTTATAGTTTCAAAATTTACTCTTAAACCTTTTTAGGTGTAAAAGACAAATCCTTTTCTTTTAAATTTTCTTTTGCCCATTATCTCTAAAACCTAAATCATTTATCAATCCGTTTGCTTTGGCTCAATAGGTAAGTTGTTATGAAGGTTATTGAATATTAAAATGATGCACTTTATTTTGAGTATTCATTGTAAAAACTATTTTTAAAACGATGAACCTAAAAAGATTATTCATTAATTCATATATTTTTTTAAAACTACTAAAATATTAAAATATTAAAGGTTTCTAAAAATAAATCTTACTTTTAAATAAATTTAATTTTCACTTATCTAGTTACTTCACTTTGTAAACTTAAAAACAGCTTTGATGTGCCCAAATTCGGCAAATTATTTTAGCCCAGATTGAAGCGTTTGTTTGAGCTCTTTTGTGAAGGATGAACAAAAAGCGAGTGCGGAAAGCTGGAAATAGCTTCAAAAAAAAACCTGAAATAAATATATTTCAGGCTTCTTTGATTTAAATTCTAAAAACTCTAATAATAAGTATAACGTCTTACTTTTGCAATGTGTTTTGCCAAACGCATTACTTGATGAGAATAGCCATATTCATTATCATACCAAATGTAAATTACTACGGTTTCTTTATCTGTAATTGTTGACTTACTGTCAAAAATTGATGGTGCTGTGGAGCCAATAATATCTGAGGAAACCAATTCATTATCTAAAGAATATTTAATTTGTTCAACTAAATCGCCTTCTAATGCACTGTATTTTATCATGGCATTTAAAGATTCTGTAGAAACCGGTATTCTTAATTGTAAACTTAGAATTGCTAAAGATCCATTTGGTACTGGAACGCGAATTGCATTAGATGTTAATTTACCTTCTAAGGCTGGCAAAGCTTTTGCAACTGCCTTACCTGCGCCTGTTTCTGTAATAACCATATTTAATGCTGCAGCTCTACCTCTTCTATGCTTACTATGCATATTGTCTACTAAATTCTGGTCATTAGTATATGCGTGTATGGTTTCTAAATGTCCTTTTTTAATTCCAAAGTTATCCTCTATAACTTTTAGAATTGGAGTAATTGCATTTGTTGTGCAAGATGCCGCAGAAAATATATCTACTTTATCTGGATTATGTTTTTTGTGATTTACTCCGTGTACAATGTTTGGAATTCCTTTTCCTGGTGCAGTTAATAAAACTTTACTTGCTCCTTTTGCTACCAAGTGTCTTTTTAACGCAGTCTCATCTCTAAAAGCTCCTGTATTATCTATGATTAATGCATCATTTATACCAAATGCAGTGTAATCAATATCTTCTGGCTGCTTTGCAGAAATCATACGAACAGTTGTTCCGTTAATAATTAATGCTTTGTTTTCGATATCAGTTTGTACGGTTCCTAAAAAGTCTCCGTGAACAGAATCTATACTTAAAAGTGATGCTCTTTTTTCTAAAACTGACTGTGTGATTTCTCCACGAGTTACAACTGCTCTCAATCTTAATTGAGAACCTTTACCCATTTTAGACATTAACTCTCTTGCTAATAAACGACCAATTCTACCAAAACCATATAACACAACATCTTTTGGCGTAAAATCTTTTACTTCAGTTACGTTTTTTAATTGCTTTTTTACAAACTCTAATTTATCATCACATTCTTTTGGATTTAAATGACATTCATAAGCCAATTTACCAATATCTAATTTTGATGGCGGCAAATCTGCTTGTTGAATTGCCTTTGCTAAGCTCAAAACATTTTCTATGCTTATGGGCTTGCTCACAAATTCTTTGGCATACTCTATTAAATTTAAGACTTCATTTACTCTTTTATCAATTAAAGGGTTTCTAAAAAGCACCAATTCAATGGCTTTATCATACCACAACTCATTGACAATAGTAATAAACTCTACGGTAGATTTTCTAGTTTCTGCTTGTAAAGCAACTTCTTTTTCGTAATCTAAGTTTGTTGACATTCTTGAAAGGTTAATTATTTTTTTGCAAAAGTATTTCTTTTTTTGAAAAAACGAAATCGATTTCGTTAAAACTTTTAAAGAAAAAAATTCCTGATAAAATTATCAGGAATTTTTTTCTTTAAATTTAATTTTTACCTAAAACGTAGTCTTTCTTTTTCCCCATCTGTATTAATCATATCAATTACGATAGAATATCTGCTATTGGCAACACTTTCTAACAAAGTAACTGCTTTTTCTGCCGAATTCACCTCTCTTTCATTTATTTTAGTAATAATGAAATTTTGAATACTATTGTTTGCATCTCTATCGCCAGTGGCAATAATTTTAACGCCATTTTTAATTTTTCTACTTTTCAATTCTTTTTTTGATAAATCTTTCAATTCCCAATTGAAAGATTTTGAGATAAACCGATTTACTTTTTTAGTTAATTTTACAGTTTTTGTAATTAATTCACCATCTCTGTCAATTGTAATATTTACAGATTCTCCAGGTCTTTTTGCATTTAATTGTCCTCTTAAATCTGAAAATTTAGAAATTTTAACGTTATTTACTTTAACTATAATATCATTTTCTTGCAATCCTGCTTTAGCAGCACCTTGACCCTCTTCTACTCCAACAATTTTTACTCCCAAAGTTTTTTCATCTTCATTTGGGTTAAAGCGTATGCCAATTACTGCTTCTTGAATAGCTCCATACTCCAACAAATCGTCAACAATTTTTTTAGCGATATTAGAAGGAACTGCAAATGAATATCCAATAAATGATCCTGTTTTGGATGATATTGCTGTATTAATTCCAACCAACTCCCCTCTTGTATTTACCAAAGCTCCTCCACTATTTCCAGGATTTACAGCAGCATCCGTTTGTATAAAAGACTCAATATTTCTGTTACCTTTTAAATCTCTTCCTTTTGCGCTTACAATTCCTGCAGTTACCGTTGATGTTAAGTTATAAGGATTACCAACAGCTAAAACCCATTCTCCAATTTTAATATTATCAGAATTTGCAAAAGGCGTGTATGGTAAATCAACATCAGCATTAATTTTAAGTAATGCAATATCATTACTTGCATCTGCTCCAATTAATTCGGCTTCGTATTTTTTCTTGTTATTTAAAGTGATTTCAATAGCATTCGCATTGTCAATTACGTGGTTATTTGTAACGATATAGCCATCTGATGAAATAATAACTCCGCTACCTGTTCCCACTTGCTCGTATTCTCTTTTACCATTTCCATTGCCAAAGAAAATATCTAAAGGACTATTTTGCGTTCTAATTGTTGTATTTTTTACATGCACCACAGAATTTACTGTTTTTTCTGCAGCTATTGTAAAATCGATTGACATAGCACTAAACTCATTGGTACTTGCTTTATTAACAGGGCTATAATTTGTGTTTATGGTTTCTAGCGATGTTAAATTTGGAGCTTCAGCCACAATAGTATCATTAAACAATATTTTGTACCCTCCTAAAGAAATAGCACCTCCTAGAATTGCCATTCCTAAAAAACTAAAAAATTTCTTCATAATTCTAAATTTTAATAATCAAATATACATTTTTAACATTTTAAAAAAATCTGTTTAACTAGATTTTAACTGTTTTTAACCCCCTTTTAACAGACTTATTTTGCAAATGAAATCATTACCTTTGTTATATGGAATTGATGTTTTATAAATACCAAGGAACAGGAAATGATTTTGTAATGATAGACAATAGAACAAAAACCTTTCCAAAAGAAAAAACTGCCATTTTTTCACAACTTTCTGACAGAAATTTTGGTATTGGTGCAGATGGAATCATTTTAATTGAGAATGATGAAGAATTCGATTTTAAAATGATTTATTACAATGCTGATGGTAGCGAAACTTTCTGTGGAAATGGTGCAAGGTGTGCAGTGGCATTTGCAAAACAACTTGAAATTATTGATCAAAAAACAAAATTTATAGCTGTGGATGGCCCTCATTTTGCTCAAATCAGTCAGGGTATTGTTTCCTTACAAATGATTGATGTTGATGAAATACAAGTCAAAGAAAATTCTGTTTTTGTGTATACTGGAACGCAACATCATGTTGAAATGGTTGACGAATTAAACAGTTATCCTGTTTTTGAAAATGGAAAAAAAATTAGATATTCTTATAAAAATCCTGGAGCAAATATAAATTTTGTCCAACAAATAAACGACAGTACTTTTAGGGTAAGAACCTATGAAAAAGGTGTTGAAAATGAAACATTAGCCTGTGGAACAGGAGTTACGGCGGTTGCTATTGCAATGCATAAAACGGACAAAACTAACAGTAAATCTATTTTTTTGCCTGTTGAAGGTGGTAATTTAGAGGTGTCTTTTGTAGAAAACAACGGAATTTATACAAATGTATTCTTAAAAGGTCCTGCCGAGTTTGTTTTTAGGGGAACTTTTAAAATATAATTTGCACCAAATAGTCCAAAAAAAAAAAACAATGCTCTTTATAACTGATTCTTATTATATACCTCGGTTTGACAATAGCATTTATTTGTAATTTCAAAATACTTAAAATTTACATTTATTATACAGTTTAGTAAACTAAACTGTATAATAGGACATTGTAAATCTTTAAATATTAATAACTCATTATTATATTGTTTGAAATATTGTTTTTAATATCTTTGCAAGCTTAAATATTACGCGTAAAAATGATTAAAATTACTTTACCAGACGGAAGTGTTAAGGAGTTTGCTATAAATAGCACTCCAATTGATGTTGCAAAAAGCATTAGTGAAGGTTTAGCTAGAAATGTAATTTCTGCAAGTTTTAATGGAATAACCGTTGAAACTAAAACCCCTTTAACCACAGATGGTGATCTAATTTTATATACTTTTAATGACGCTGCCGGTAAAAAAGCATTTTGGCATTCTTCTGCTCATGTTTTGGCTGAAACTATTTTACATTTTCATCCTAATGCAAAATTAACAATTGGCCCAGCTATTGATAATGGTTTTTATTATGACTTAGACTTAGGTGGTAAAACTATTTCTGAAAAAGATTTTCCAGCTATTGAAAAAAAGTTTTTAGAAATTGCTCGTGGAAAACATGAATTTAATATGCGTGATGTGTCTAAAGAAGATGCATTATCAATGTATAAAAATGAAAATAATGAATACAAGGTTGAATTAATCGAAAATTTAACTGACGGAGACATTACATTTTGTGACCATAGTAATTTTACTGACTTATGCAGAGGAGGACATATTCCTAATACCGGCATTATAAAAGCTGTAAAAATAATGAATGTGGCTGGTGCGTATTGGAGAGGTGATGAAAAAAACAACCAATTAACGCGGGTTTATGGAATTACTTTCCCAAAACAAAAAATGCTAAAAGAGTATTTAGAACTCTTAGAAGAAGCTAAAAAACGAGATCACAGAAAATTAGGTAGAGAATTAGAATTATTTACTTTTTCTCAGAAAGTAGGTCAAGGTTTACCTTTATGGTTGCCGAAAGGAGCTGCTTTGCGCAGTCGTTTGCAAGACTTTTTAAAAGTTGCTCAAAAAAAAGCAGGCTATCAAGAGGTTATGACGCCTCATATTGGTCAGAAAGAATTATATGTTACTTCTGGACATTATGAAAAGTATGGAGAAGATAGCTTTCAATCTATAAAAACTCCTAAAATGGATGAGGAATTTTTATTAAAACCAATGAACTGCCCTCACCATTGCGAAGTATATAACTTCAAACCTTATTCTTATAAAGATTTACCAGTACGTTTTGCCGAATTTGGTACAGTATATAGATACGAACAAAGTGGAGAATTACACGGATTAACTCGTGTCAGAGGATTTACGCAAGATGATGCTCATATTTTTTGTACTCCAGAGCAATTAGATCAAGAATTTAAAGAAGTTATAGATTTAGTACTTTATGTTTTCGGTTCTTTAGGTTTTGAAGATTTTACTGCTCAAGTTTCCATTAGGGATATGGAAAACTTAGATAAATATATTGGTGATGCAGATACATGGGAAATTGCAGAAAAAGCCATTATTTCTGCAGCTAAAGACAAAGGCTTAGATTTTGTAATTGAAGAAGGTGAAGCTGCTTTTTATGGCCCAAAACTAGACTTTATGGTAAAAGACGCTTTAGGCAGAAGCTGGCAATTAGGTACTATTCAAGTAGATTACAATTTACCAAAACGTTTTGATTTAAGTTATACAGGCGCAGATAATCAATCACATAGACCTGTAATGATTCATAGAGCACCTTTTGGTTCTATGGAGCGTTTTATTGCAGTATTACTTGAACATACAGGAGGTAACTTCCCACTTTGGTTAACTCCAGATCAAGTTATAATCCTGCCAATCAGTGAGAAATATCAAAAATATACCGAAAAAGTTTTAGAATCGTTAGAAAATTCCGAAATTCGCGCCCTCGTAGACAACCGAAGCGAAAAAACTGGGCGTAAAATACGAGATGCTGAAGTAAGTAAAATACCATTTATGGTAATTGTTGGTGAAAAAGAGGAGCAAGAAGGCACAGTTTCTGTAAGAAAGCATGGCGAAGGAGATATAGGAACTTTTAGTATTGAAGAGTTTAAATCTTTAATAAAAGAAGAAGAAAGTAAAACATTAAAGAAATTTTAATTATTTTAGAGTTTTAAAAAACAGTAGAAAACAATTAGTTAAATTTAAATTCATTAGTCATAGCAATTAGAAGAAGTAGGTCTAGAAGACCATTAAGAGTAATTAAAGAGGACCAACACAGAATTAACGATAAAATTAAATATGTTGATGAAGTACGTGTTGTAGGAGATAACGTTGAAGTTGGTGTATATCCTTTAGATAAAGCCAAACAGATGGCCAAAGAACAAGAGTTAGATTTGGTAGAAATTTCGCCCAAAGCTAAACCTCCTGTTTGTAAAATTATTGATTACAAGAAGTTCTTGTATGAGCAAAAGAAACGAGAAAAGGCTTTAAAAGCGAAAGCTACTAAAGTTACCATAAAAGAAATTCGTTTTGGACCTCAAACTGATGAGCATGATTATGAGTTTAAAAAGAAGCACGCCATTAAGTTTTTACAAGAAGGTGCTAAATTAAAAGCTTTTGTATTCTTTAAAGGACGATCTATTATATTTAAAGAACAAGGCCAAATTTTATTATTAAAATTGGCCCAAGAATTAGAAGAATATGGTAAAGTAGAGCAATTGCCAAAATTAGAAGGTAAACGTATGATTATGTTTATTGCTCCAAAAAAAACAAAATAAAAAATACTGAACTATGTTCAGCATAAAATAAGCAAGTTAAAACGAAGGAGAGATGCCTAAAATGAAAACCAAGTCTAGTGCTAAAAAACGATTTAAAGTTACAGGTACTGGAAAGATTAAAAGAAAGCACGCGTTTAAAAGTCACATCTTAACAAAGAAGTCTAAGAAACGTAAGTTAAAGTTAACTCATGATACTTTAGTACACAAGTCTGATGAGTCTAGCATTAAACAAATGTTAAACTTAAAATAAGTTTAATAAGGGAATTTAATTATTAACCATGGAGTTAGGCCAAATAAAAAGTATTCTTAACTGAATCGCCTACTACAAAAAACATTGAAATTATGCCAAGATCAGTAAATTCAGTAGCTTCAAGAAATAGAAGAAAAAAAATCTTGAAGGCAGCAAAAGGTTACTTCGGACGTAGAAAAAACGTTTACACAGTAGCAAAAAATGCGGTTGAAAAAGGTATGCTATATGCATATAGAGACCGTAAAAACAATAAGAGAAACTTTCGTTCTTTATGGATTACGCGTATTAACGCAGCAGCTCGTTTAAACGGAATGTCTTACTCTCAGTTTATGGGTAAAGTTAAAGCTCAAAATATCGAATTAAACCGTAAGGTTTTAGCAGATTTAGCGGTTAACAATCCAGAAGCTTTTAAGGCAGTTGTAGATAAAATTAAATAAATAATAATACTTGCTTATAATATAAAACCCAAACTTCTAGTTTGGGTTTTTTTCTTAAATTTACATTATAAAAATCACAAAATGAAAATGAAATTTATCCTTATCCTTCTTGTATCTATAAGCTTCTCTATCTCTTCACAAGAAGTAGAGCAAAGCCAAGAAGACACTTCCATTAATGGTCAGTTTGATAAAATCTACAGAACATCAACCACTTATAAACCAGCTGGTACAAATAAGAAATATAAAGTAATAAATCTTCTCAATTATCAACAACTAAAAGCAAATGTGCTAGATTCTCTAAAAAAATTAGAAAAAGAGATTTCTAAACAAGAAAATCTATTAAATTCAGAACGAGAGCAAACTCAAAAAACGAATCAGTTGTTAGCCAAAACTCAATCAGATTTACTAGCATCAAATAAAAAAGAAAACTCAATTTCTTTATTTGGTATTCAATTGAGTAAAATGAATTACAACCTACTACTTTGGAGCATCATAATTATTGCTTTATTGCTATTATTCTATTTTATTTTTAAATTTTTTAGAAGTAATTCACTAACAAAAGAAGCTCAAAATAATTTGTTAGACGTTGAACAAGAATTTGAACAGCATAGAAAAAAATCATTAGAAAGAGAACAGAAATTAAGAAGAGAATTACAAGATGAAATAAACAAATCACGTGGTAATTAATTATTAAGAAATCGAATTATCATATCCATTAAACCGAATAAGAAAAATCGATAATTTTTCATAATCTATCAATTTATTTTCTCTAAATTATGGGTATATTAAAAGAACCGTTTAGAAAATAAATAATTAAAAAAAATATGAAATTTGAATAGGATTTTCTTACCTTTTTAAGCTGAAAAACAAACAACAAAACTTAAAAAAATTATATGAAAGCCCTTTTTTATACAAGAGAATTCCCCCCTTACGTTTATGGTGGTGCTGGGGTTCACGCAGAATATCTCGCAGATGAACTATCAAAGCTAATTGATATAGATGTTCGATGTTTTGGAGATCAAGACTCAAAAGAAAGAAATCTAAGCGTGAAAGGTTTCCCTTATGAAAACCCCATTTTTAAAAATTCAGATGATAAACTTAAAGCTGTTTTCCAAACATTAAGCACTGGACTACACATGAATGCCGATACTATTGATGCAGACGTAGTTCATTGTCATACTTGGTATTCTCATTTTGCAGGAATTATGGCAAAACTTTGTTATGGTATTCCTCTAGTAATCACCACACATTCCTTAGAACCGTTAAGACCTTGGAAAAGAGAACAATTGGGCCGTGGATATGATGCCTCCTCATGGATTGAAAAAACTGCTATTGAGATGGCAGATGCATTAATTGCTGTTTCGGAAGAGACTAAACAGGATGTATTAAATCATTTTAATGTTGATGAAAATAAAGTTAAAGTAATATACAATGGCATTAATTTACAGCAGTACATAACAACTCCAGAAACCGACACTTTAGATGAATACGGAATTGACAAAAGTAAACCTTATGTACTTTTTGTCGGCAGAATTACAAGACAAAAAGGAATTGTACATTTAGTAAATGCTATCAAATATATAAATAAAGATACTCAGATTGTTCTTTGTGCTGGCGCTCCAGATACCAAAGAAATTGGGCTTGAAATGGAAAACGCAGTTAACGAAGTTCAAAAAACACGTGATAATGTAATTTGGATTGATAAAATGGTCACCAAAAAAGAAATTATTCAACTTTATTCTCATGCTGATGTATTTTGTTGTCCATCAATTTATGAACCTTTTGGCATTATCAATATTGAGGCAATGGCATGTGATACAGCAGTGGTTGCAAGTGCAGTGGGTGGAATTAAAGAAGTTGTTGTAGATGGTGAAACAGGTATTTTAATTCCTGTAGAACAGCAAACCTCAGCACCATTTGAACCTGTTAATCCAGAAAAATTTGCAAAAGATTTAGCTGAAGGTGTAAATACGTTAATCAATAATCCAGAACTAAGAGATTCTATGGCCAAAAAAGGTCGTAAAAGAGTTGAAGATTATTTCGATTGGATATCAATAGCAAAACAAGTAGAAGCATTATACAAATCCCTTAAATAAAAATACAGAATGATTAACAATAAAGTACTCGGAATTATATTAGGTGGAGGCCAAGGATCAAGATTATACCCGCTAACAAAAGACAGAAGCAAGCCGGCAGTTCCAATAGCTGGAAAATATAGACTAGTAGATATTCCTATTTCAAATTGTATCAATTCTGATATTAAACGGATGTATGTTTTAACACAATTCAATTCAGCTTCGTTAAATAAACACATTACAAACACCTATCATTTTAGTTTTTTTAGTTCTGCTTTCGTAGATGTATTGGCTGCAGAACAAACCATACATAGTGATAAGTGGTTTCAAGGAACGGCAGATGCGGTAAGACAGAGTATGCATCATTTTTTACAAAATGATTTCGAATATGCATTAATACTATCAGGAGATCAATTGTATCAAATGGATTTTAATGATATGATTAAAAAGCATGAAGAAAGTGGTGCAGAAATTTCAATTGCAACATATCCTGTAAATGCTAAAGATGCTACTTCCTTTGGTTTATTAAAAACAAACGAAGAGAACATAATTACATCATTTATAGAAAAACCTGGAGCTGAATTATTACCAGATTGGACCTCTGATGTTGGTGCAGAAATGAAAGCAAAAGGGAGAGATTATTTGGCCTCTATGGGTATCTATATCTTTAACAGAGATCTATTGGTTAAATTAATGGATAATCCTGATACCAATGATTTTGGAAAAGAAATTATACCTCAAGCTATAGAGAATCATAAAACCTTAAGTTATCAATATGAAGGCTATTGGGAAGATATAGGAAATATTGATTCCTTTTTTGAAGCAAATTTAGGATTAACGGATGATATGCCTGATTTTGATTTATATAGCGAAAAAGGTATTTATACCAGAGCTAGAATTTTACCAACCTCTAAAATTTCTGGAACCATTTTAGATAAAGCCGTTATTGCTGACGGCTGTCTAATAAATGCAGAGAAAATTGAAAAATCTGTGATTGGTATTCGTTCTAGAATCGGTAAAAATTCATTAATTTCTAACACTTATATGATGGGTAATGATTTTTATGAAACTTTAGAACAGGTAGAAAAGGATAATATTGAAATTATGATGGGAATTGGAAATAGGTGTTATATTCACAATTGCATTGTAGATAAAAACTGTAGAATTGGTGATGATGTGAGAATCAATGGAGGAAAACATATAGAAGATATAGAAACTGATAATTATATGGTAAAAGATGGTATTGTAGTTATTAAAAAAGATGCTACAATCCCTAAAGGTACTTTTATTGGATAATTAATTTTTTATTATTTATTTTCAAAATTTAATTAATGCAAAATCAAAGTAGAATTGTAGTAGAAAATGTTAGACCGCAAATAAATCAAGGAAAAGTATTTATAAAACGCGTTGTAGATGAAATTGTAAATATTACCGCAGATGTTTTAGTTGATGGACATGATATTCTCCAAGCAAGCGTTCTTTACAAACACGAAACTGAAAAAAAATGGTCAGAGACCAGAATGAATGCTACGTCAAATGATGAATATAGAGCTAGTTTTCAAGCTAAAAAACAAGGGTTTTATAGTTATAAAGTTGAAGGTTGGGTAGATTATCTACTAAATTGGCAGCACGGATTGGAAAGAAAAATTGATGATTATCAACACGTAAATTCCGAACTTTTAGAAGGAGCTGAATTATTATCCTCACTTATAGAAGAAGTTTCAGAAGAAGAGAAAAACTACTTATTGCATTTAATTTATATTTTTAAAAATACTGAAAGTTATACAGAAGCAATTAAAGAAGCTGTTTCAGAAAAGTTAACTTTTATCTTAAAAAAATATCCAAAGAAATTTTTAACAGATTCATCTGATGAATTTCAAGTTTACGTGGATAGGAAAAAAGCAAGGTTTTCTACTTGGTATGAATTCTTTCCTCGCTCAGCTTCTGAACAAAAAGGAAAACATGGTACGTTTAAAGACTGCCACCGTTTGTTACCAAGAATTGCAGAAATGGGCTTTGATGTTTTGTACTTCCCGCCTGTTCATCCAATAGGAGAGGTAAACAGAAAAGGTAAAAATAATACTACTGTTGCTCAAGAAGGAGATGTTGGGTCTGCTTGGGGAATTGGCTCAAAACATGGAGGACATAGAGATTTACATCCAGAATTGGGGAGTGTAAAAGACTTTAAAAAGTTAATTTCTGAAGCAAAAAAACAAGGTATTGAAGTGGCTATGGATTATGCCTTACAAGCAGCTCCAGATCATCCTTGGGTTAAAGATCATCCAGACTGGTTTAAATGGAGACCTGATGGGACCGTGCAATATGCAGAAAATCCTCCTAAAAAATATCAAGATATACTTCCAATTTATTGGGAATCTAATGACTATAAACAGCTTTGGCAAGAATGTTTAGACACATTATTTTATTGGGTAGATTGTGGCATTAATGTCTTTAGAGTTGATAATCCACATACAAAACCTTATTATTTTTGGAATTGGATAATTTCAAATGTAAAAGCTAAACATCCTGATGTTTTATTTTTAGCAGAAGCATTTACAAAGCCAAAAGTGATGGCACAATTGGGGAAACAAGGTTACACTCAATCATATACGTATTTTACCTGGAGAGATTCAAAACATGAATTAATAGAGTACATGAATGAATTAACTCAAACGGAGCAAAAGGAATATATGCGTCCTAACTTTTGGCCTAATACGCCAGATATTAATCCTTTTCATTTGCAAGGCGCTCCAGAAAGTAAATACATACAGCGTTATGCATTAGCAGCAACTTTATGCTCTAATATTGGCATTTACGGTCCAGTTTTTGAACAAATGATAAGCGAACCAATTCCTGGAAAAGAGGAATATTATATGTCCGAAAAATTCCAAATTTGTAATTATGATTGGTTTAAAGAAAATAAAGTTACTACATTAATCTCTGAAATTAATCAAATTAGAAAAGAAAACGAGTCTTATCAACAAACCAATAACATAAAATTTGTAGATACTGGTAACGACCAATTAATTGCTTTTTATAAATGGAATGATGATAAATCAAATGAAACATTAACCATTATTAGTCTAGATTCTTGGCACTCTCAAGTAGGTTCTGTGCAACTACCTTTATATGATTTAGGAATTAATCATGGACATAAAGTAGAAGTTTTAGATTTAGTAACTAGAAATAGTTACAATTGGTATAATGAATGGAACTATGTAGAATTACACGCAACATTACCTTTTCATATATTTAAAATTAATAAATAAATGATAAGGCAAAATAATACAAATTCTAAAACAGCTATTTTCTCTTCAAATAAAAAATGGGAAGAATTGATAGCAGATAAAGACTTTGTAAATATTTTTATATCAGATGTTTTAGAAACTTACATCCAAAAACAGCGCTGGTATGGTGGAAAATCCAGCAAAATAAAATATATAGAACTTAGTGAGCATTTTAGAATTCAAAAAGAAGATCAAGTTTACTTTGGGTTAATTCTAGAAGTAAATTTTGTTGAAGCTTTTTATCATCACTATTTTTTACCAATTGCATTTGCATCTGATGAAAGCGCAACAAAGGAAAGCAGAATATTACCAATTGAATTAAAAAATAAAGAGGGGTTTATTATTGATGCCATGCATTTAGAACCCTTTAGAAAAGTAGTATACCAAAGAATTAGTTCCGCTTTAAGTGTAGATAAAACCCCAGTTCAATATCATAAAACTGACGGCTTTGAATTTCCAAAATATGAGTCATCAAAATTTATAGGAGTTGAACAAAGCAATACTTCTATCATATATAATAATACCTTCATTATAAAATTTTTCAGAAGAATTTATGCAAATAAAAATCCAGACTATGAAATGAGTCGATTTTTATCAGACAAAAAAGATTTTAAAAACACACCGCCATATTTAGGCAGCATAAATATTATTGACTCTGAAAACACAAATATTACCATAGCGTTAATGCAAAATTTGGTAACCAACCAAGGTGATGCATGGGCTTATTTTCTAAAAGAATTACACAACATTTATAAATCTATTAATAACAAAAATATAGTATTTAAAGATTTACCTGATGTTGAAATTTTTAAAAGAAAGAAAATATCAGAACTACCCAATCAAATTTTAGATTGGGTTGGCCTAAATCTTTTTAATAAAGTTCAATTGTTAGCACAAAGAACTGCAGAAATGCATATTGCCTTAGGCTCTGAATTTGAAGAAACTGCCTTTACTCCTGCTCATTTTAACGGTGATTATACGGTTTGGTTAAAAAACAGATTAACATATCAATTTGAAAATCGATTAAACCTTACAGAAAACAACCTTCATAAATTAGAAGGTTATTCTCTAGAATTAGCTAAAGAATTTTTAGAAAGTAAAAATGAAATCAGAAAAAGAATAGTTAGTTTTGATTGGACAAAATTAAAGGGTGAACGCATAAGAATTCATGGAGATTATCATTTAGGACAAATTTTAGTGCAAGATGATGATTTTTGTATTTTAGATTTTGAAGGTGAACCTGAGAGCACTATAAGAGATAGAAAAGTAAAACAACCTCCTTTAAAAGATGTTGCTGGTTTGTTCAGGTCTTTTCATTATGCAATTTACTCTACAATTTTTAACAACCATGAACAGTATAAAAATGACAAACAAGAACTTTTTAGTTATGGGGAATTGTTATACAAATATATGGTTTCAGTATTTTTAGAAACCTACAGATCCACAACTCAAGAAGCTAATTTATCTATTGGCTACACAAACGAAAGAGTTTATTTATTAAAATATTGCTTATTAGAAAAAGCAATTTACGAGTTAGGCTATGAACTTAACTCAAGACCTAAATGGACAGTTATTCCATTAAAAGGTATCTCAAATATTTTGAACATATAATATTATGGCACATACAAAAGTACACAGTCTTTTTTCAGAATTTGACGTTAGTTTATTTCAAGCAGGCAAGCATTATCGTCTTTACGAAAAATTTGGTTCACATATTATCACTTTAGATGGAGAAAAAGGAACTTATTTTGCAGTTTGGGCGCCAAGTGCAAAAGCAGTATCTGTAATAGGAGACTTTAATTTTTGGTTAGAAGGGAAGCATCAATTAAATGTTCGTTGGGATGGGAGTGGAATTTGGGAAGGCTTTATTCCTGGTGTTGATAAAGGAGCAGTCTATAAATATAAAATACAAAGCTCTAACAATGATGTTAGTACAGAAAAAGCAGATCCTTTTGCTAGAAGGTGCGAACACCCACCGAAAACTGCTTCAGAAGTTTGGGAAGATGATTACAAGTGGCAAGATAAAAAATGGATGAAAAACAGAAAGAAAAACAATGCCTTAGATGCACCTTTTTCTGTTTATGAAGTCCATCTAGGTTCTTGGAAAAAACAGATAGAAGAAAATCGTTTTTTAAGCTATAAAGAATTAGCGCATGAATTAGTTGACTATGTTGATGAAATGAATTTTACACATGTAGAATTTATGCCAATTATGGAATATCCCTATGATCCAAGTTGGGGATATCAATTAGTAGGCTACTTTGCACCAACATCCCGTTTTGGTTATCCAGATGAATTCAAATATTTAATAGATAAATTTCACGAAAAAGGAATTGGTGTTTTGCTAGATTGGGTTCCTTCTCATTTTCCTTCTGATGATCATGGCCTAGGTTATTTTGATGGTTCTCATTTATATGAACATCCAGACAGAAGAAAAGGATATCACCAAGATTGGAAAAGTTTAATTTTTAACTATGGTAGAAATGAAATTAAAGCATTTTTAATTAGTAATGCCATTTTTTGGCTAGATCAGTTTCACGCAGATGGCTTAAGAGTTGATGCTGTCGCTTCAATGCTTTTCCTTGATTATTCAAGAGAAGATGGTCAATGGGAACCAAATAAATATGGCGGAAATGAATATTTAGAAGCTATTGATTTTATTAAAGAAATGAATGCTGCTGTTTACGAAGCTTTTCCTGATGTACAAACAATTGCAGAAGAATCTACCTCATTTCCGAAAGTATCGAGACCAATTTATGATGGTGGTTTAGGTTTTGGTATGAAGTGGATGATGGGCTGGATGCACGATACTTTAGATTATTTTGCTAAAGAACCTATTTACAGAAAACACCATCAAAACGATTTAACATTCAGTTTAAATTACGCGTTTACAGAAAACTTTATGTTACCATTATCACATGACGAAGTCGTGTATGGTAAAAAAGCAATTGTAGATAAAATGCCAGGTGATGAATGGCAAAAATTTGGCAACTTACGCTTATTATATAGTTTGATGTATACACATCCTGGAACAAAATTATTATTTCAAGGAGGCGAATTTGGGCAAACGAGTGAGTGGAATTTCCAAACTAGCTTAGACTGGCATTTATTAGAACACAATGTGCACAAAGGAGCTCAGGACTTAGTAAAAGATTTAAATAAACTCTATAGGAAAGAACCTGCACTACATGAAAAACAATTTTCTCATGAAGGTTTTGAATGGATAGATCACGGGGATCATCAAAACTCTGTAATGTCTTATATCAGAAAAGGCAACAAAGAAAAAGACAATGTAATTATAGTTTTAAACTTAACTCCAATACCAAGAGAAAAGTACAGAATTGGTTTACCTAAATCCGGATCACTAAAAGAAGTTTTTAATAGTGACGCTAATAAATACAATGGAACTGGGAATTATACCAATAAAAAATTAGATTCTAACAATAAAGAATGGAATGGCAGAGAAGACTCTATAGAGTTAAACTTACCTCCTTTAGCTATGATTGCATTTAAATATAAATAACTCAGCATAATTTTTATTTAAAATAATCTAAGAATTTGATAAAAAAAAGGACTAGTATTTTTACAATTTTCAAAAAAACATTTAAAATTTACGACATCTGAAAATTTAAAAAAACTAATCCTATTAGGCTTATTCTTAAATAACTAAAAGCTATTTTTGCATAAATAATAATCGAATACGTTATCGAAAAAATAGCTTTTTTTGATATAGCCTTTGATAAACTTTAACGATTTTTACAATCCAAATTAAATAACTATAATGATTGTTAATACAGAATTAGAACAAAAAGGAAATTTATTTCCATCAGAAATTATAGATTACAAAAAAGATGTAGATACTCTTTATTTTACAACTAAAAACAATGTAGTTCTGCAACTCACAGTTGTAAGAGATAGTGTAATTCGTTTCAGATATTCTACCACAGGAAAATTTGAAAAAGACTTTTCTTATGGGGTAACTATTCACGCTTCAAGAGGTTATAACTTCTTAGACGTTACAGAAGATAAAACAAGCTATATTATAACTACATCAAAATTAATTTGTAAAGTTGAAAAATCAAGTTTACAAGTTAGCTTATATGACGCCAAAGACATGGTTTTAATAAACCAAGATGAAATTGGTTTTCATTGGGAAGAAAGCTACGAATTTGGTGGAGACATTGTAAAAATGAGTAAAATATCTCAAAAAGCAGAAAGCTATTATGGCATGGGTGATAAACCTGTAGATGTAAATTTAAAAGGGAAGCGTTTCGAAAACTGGGTGACAGACTCTTATGCTTTTGGCAAAAATACCGATCCTATTTATAAAGCTATTCCTTTTTACACCTCAATACATCATAATAAATCATACGGAATTTTCTTTGATAATACTTTTAAAACACATTTTGACTTTGCACAAGAAAGAAGAAATGTAACAAGTTTTTGGGCTCAAGGTGGAGAAATGAATTACTATTTCATTTATGGCCCACAAATGAGTGATGTTGTTGCTAATTATACAGATTTAACAGGCAAACCGCATGCACTTCCTCCTTTATGGGCTTTAGGATTTCATCAATGTAAATGGAGTTATTATCCAGAAAGTAACGTAAAAGAAATAACAAAAACATTTAGAGATTTACAAATACCTTGCGATGCTATTTACTTAGATATCGATTATATGGATGGTTTTAGATGTTTTACTTGGGATAAAAACTATTTTCCTGATCCAAAAAGAATGGTGAAGGAATTAGAAGATGATGGTTTTAAAACTGTGGTTATTATAGACCCAGGAATTAAAATTGACCTAGAGTACGATGTATTTAAAGAGGCATTAGATAAAGACTATTTTTGCAAACGTGCAGATGGACCATATATGAAAGGTAAAGTTTGGCCTGGAGAATGTTATTTTCCAGATTTCACAAAACCTGAAGTTAGAGAATGGTGGTCTGGTTTATTCCAAGAACTTATAGAAGATATTGGAGTAAAAGGAGTTTGGAATGATATGAATGAACCCGCTGTAATGGATGTCCCTAACAAATCCTTCCCAGATGATGTACGTCATGATTATGATGGTAATAATTGTTCTCACAGAAAGGCTCACAATATTTATGGAATGCAAATGGCGCGCGCTACATATCATGGTCTTAAGAAATATTCTTATCCTAAGCGTCCTTTTGTGATTACAAGAGCTGCATATTCTGGAACCCAGAGATATACCTCTACTTGGATGGGAGATAATGTTGCAACATGGGAACATTTGGCAATAGCTAATAACCAAGCACAAAGAATGGCTATGTCTGGTTTTTCCTTTGCTGGCTCTGATATTGGTGGATTTGCAGAACAGCCTCAAGGAGAATTATTTGCTAGATGGATACAATTAGGAATTTTCCATTCATTTTGCAGAGTGCATTCTTCTGGAGATCATGGAGATCAAGAACCTTGGGTTTTTGGTGATGAAATTACAGACATTGTTAGAAAATTTGTTGAAATTAGATACCAATTACTACCCTATTTATATACTGCATTCTGGAATCACATTAATAATGGAACACCAATTTTAAAATCTTTAGTCTTATTTGATCAAGAGGATGCACATACACATTATAGAAGTGACGAGTTTGTTTATGGAGAACATATTTTAGTTTGTCCAATTCAAGAACCAAATGCTAAAGGAAGAAGAATGTACATTCCTAGAGGAAAATGGTATAATTTCTGGACAAATGAAGTTGTTAATGGTGGCAAAGAAATGTGGGTAGACGCAGATTTAGACAGCATGCCAATCTTCATAAAAGAAGGAGCTGTAATCCCTAAATATCCTGTACAACAATATGTAGGCGAAAAAGATTTTAATGAAATTACTTTAGATGTTTATTATAAAGATGGTAAAGAAAAATCTCAACTTTATGATGATGCTCATGATGGTTATGATTACAAAAAAGGTAGATATAGTCTAAGAACTTTTAAATTAACTGGAAAAAAGAATGAATTTATTTTACAGCAACATAAACAAGGTAAATTTGATGCTGCCTATCAGAAATTTAATGTTGTTTTACACAACTTACCTTTTACAATAACTTCTTTACAAATAGACAACGTAGAAACCTCATTCAAAAGCGCATCAACTGCTGGAGCGCAATCCATTACATTAGACAAAGAGTTTACTGAATTACACCTATTTGGAGAATAGTTCTCAACTTAATATTTTAAATTTAGAGAAGCCCCCTAAAAACAAGGAGGCTTCTCCCTATTTATAGGGATATTAGAATTTCACCATTTTTAGGGATTGTTTCATACTTTTATAAAATGTAAATTTGTTATGTAGTAATTAATATCCCCCAACTATTACGAAGTAATGTCTTCAAATTTTAAAGCGATGAATGTTTTACACTTCATCGCTTTTTTTAATAAATTGTTTTGTAAAGATGTGAATTACATCCACGACAGTTATTTAATAAAATTAACAAACAATATCATTAAAGGAATCAATAAAAAATAAAAACCAGCATATTATTAAAGAATAACTGCTGGTTTTAAAGTGACCATGATAGGATTCAAACCTATAACCTCTTGAGCCGTAATCAAGTGCGCTATTCAGTTGCGCCACATGGCCTTAAATCGGCTGCAAATATAATAGCATTTTTCTGAATTAAAAAGAGTAAGCTCATTTTTTATTCATCTATTTTTGCTTTATACGCATTAAGTAAAGGTTTTACAGCTTCTAGATCTTTATTTAAAATATGAAGTTCTACTGATGCATTTTGCTCTCCATAACCTCCTAATCTCGCAGATTCAAATTTGTCTTTAATCATGTTATGTATCCCTTTATCTTCCAATTGTTTTTGTAAACCTCTCACAATAATGTTTGTTTCCGTAAAAATTTTAATATAGTCCGAGTTCATAATATAAGTTTTTAATCAAGTGAATTTATAGTTACAAAAGCACGCCAACCAATTATTGCTAATTGAATTTTAGACGCTTTTGTAATATCGAGTTCCTTTTTGGTAAAAGAAGGTAAAATAGCCTTATTAATTTTAGCCAACATTTTGAAAATATATTTTTTCATTTTGGTTTGATTTATTGTTAAATTTAATAAAAAATAACAACTCTGTAATTAAATACAATATTGACTTAATTGAAAATACTCTTTTAAATTAATTTCATCTATTAAAAAGTAATTTTACTTGCAGATTAGAATAGTAGAAAAATTAAAATTTCTGAAATAAATTTAATGGCTTTAACTGCAAATACGATCATTTTTAATTGTTTTAAATTGTTAATAAATAGGATGTTTTTGTAAATACTATTTCAATATATAAGATTTGAGTATCATCCTCCAAAAGGCATCAAATAAACTTTTAAAATTGATTTTATATTTATAACTAATAAAACACTTTAGGCTATAATATTACATATCATACCTACATTATAATATATAAATGTAATATAAAATATACATAAATATCAAATACTGTTAGAAAGCAAAGCAAATATTTTAATCACTTTTAATAAGTAAAGGAAAATTCATAATTAAAAACATCTTAAAATGCATTCTCATCTTTTATTCTCTTTAAACATTCATAAAAATGTATCTTTGTAAAAAATAAAATAAATGAACTTTTTACTAATAATTGGAGGTTTAGTTTTGTTAATTTTTGGAGGGAACTGGTTGCTTAAATCAGCAGTTTCTTTATCCTTAAAATTAAAAATTTCCAAAGTTGTGGTTGGTATGACTGTTGTGTCTTTTGCAACCTCAGCACCCGAATTAATTGTTAGTATAAATGCTGCATTAAATAATTCATCTGATTTAGCTTTAGGTAATGTAATTGGCTCTAATATTGCGAATCTTGGTTTGGTTTTAGGAGTCACATTGCTCTTGGGATCAATGAATGTCTCTAAAAACTTCTATAAAGTTGATTGGCCTGTAATGATGATCGCTTCAATATTACTTTTTTTATTTTTAACAAATGATAAAGTTATTGTGCAATATGAAGGAATTCTTTTATTTACCTTTTTAGTGATATTTATCATCTACCTATTAAAAACTCAGAAAAATAATAATATTGATGAATTGGAATATGACATTCCATTATCAAGAATTAAAACTACCTTTTATTTAGTTATGGGAGGTTTGGGCCTTTGGGGAGGTTCAGAGCTATTAATAAAAGGCGCCACGGCAATGGCTTTAGATTTTGGTGTTACAGAGCGTGTAATTGGAGTTACAATAGTTTCTGTTGGCACAAGTGTACCAGAGTTAGCTGCATCTATTATTGCAGTAATAAAAAAGGAAAAAGCCATTTCTTTGGGTAATTTAATAGGTTCTAACATTTTTAATATTTTGGCGGTTATTGGTATTACTTCAATAATAACTCCAATTTCGTTGTCCGATGATCGATTATTAACTTCTGATGTTTTTTGGATGTTAGGTATTTCACTAATCACTTTACCTATGGTTTTATTACCTACAAAATATCGTTTAAGTTGGAAAAATGGCCTTGTTCTGCTGATAAGCTACTGCACATTTATTTATTTTACTTTATAAATCTAACTAATTCCATACTCCTTTTTTAAAAACCCTTCATCGAAATTTTAAAGTTATAAGAATCTGTATCAAGGCAATATTTAAAACTGAATTCTATCTAAAATATTTGAATGTTGTACTTTTATGAAAACATTTTTAAATGAAATTCAAAAAGAGACTTTTTTACGCTATCCTTATTTTGTTAATACTGTTTGTTGCTGATATTTTTATTTCTACAGGTTACTTTAGAAGCATCAAAAATAATTTTAATGGTGAAATTTTAAAAACTATTAAAATTTCTGGTGCAGAAGATATTACCATCAATAGAAAAGATAGTTTTGCTATTGTTTCTGCTACCGCTAGAAATAAGTTTCCAAATACCAAACAAGAAATTGGTGGTTTATATTTTATCGATTTAAAAAGCAATGATTTTAAACCAATACATTTAACTAAAGATTTTACAAAGCCATTTGCACCGCATGGAATTTCAATGTTCCAAAAAGATAGTACTATTACTATTGCAGCAATTAATCACAGTGTAAAAGGAGAATTTATCGAGATTTTTAGTTTAGTTGACAAAAATTTAACACATCATAAAACATTACAGAATGATAAAATATTTAGTCCAAATGATATTATTTTATTAGATGAAAATCGCTTTTATTTTACAAATGATCACAAGTACAAAGAAGGTTTAGGAAGACTTGCTGAAGACTATTTAGGACTTGGTATTTCTAATGTCGTTTATTTTGATGGTGAAAAATACTCAGAAGTTGCAGATGGAATTGCATATGCTAATGGAATTAATATGGATACGAAACGAAATTTGATTTTTGTAGCATCGCCAAGAAAATTTTTGATAAAAGTGTATCAAAAAAACAAAGACAACAGTTTATCATTTATAGCAGATTTAGACTGCAAAACAGGTGTAGATAATATTGAATTTGACGAAAATAATCATCTTTGGGTTGGAGCACATCCTAATTTATTACATTTTGCAGCTTATGCTAAAGGGAAGGAAAAGTATTCTCCGTCAGAAATTATCAAAATTGATTACAAAAGCAAAGAAGATTATAGGATTGAACAGATTTATATGGAAGATGGAAAAAGTATGTCAGGCTCCACTGTGGCAGCTACTTTTGGTAATTTAATTTTTATGGGTAATGTTATGGATGATAAATTCTTGATTCTAAAAAGAACTTTAAAGTAATTTTATATTTTAGAAATTATGATAAAATATGCTTTCTTTTTACTCTTACCATTAATGTTTTTCTCTTGCAATTCAAAAGACAAAAGACCTCTAGTTGGTAAAACCGAATATCAAAAAAAATTAAATGCTAGCTTTAAAGATGCAACAACATCACCATTAAAAAAAAGAGATCTAAAAAAATTTAAAGGTTTAGATTTTTTTGCTTTAGACTCTTCTTTTATTGTAAAAGCAAAATTGATAAGAATTGAAAATGCTCCTACCTTTAAAATGGCAACTACCACAGATAGGAAACCACTGTATAAAGAATATGGCATTTTAAAATTTAACTTAAAAGGACAAGATTTTGAACTGACTATTTATCAAAGTCAAGAAGATTTAAACGATGAAAAATACAAAGATTATCTCTTTATTCCTTTTACAGACAATACTTCTGGAGAAGATTCATATGGAGGAGGGCGTTATATGGATGTAATGCTCACAGATATCAAAACTGATAATACTGTGGAGTTAAATTTTAATAACACTTATAACCCTTATTGTGTTTATAATGATTTATTTTCTTGCCCATTAACTCCCAAAAAAAATCATTTAGATATATCAGTTAAAGCAGGTATAAAAGTTTTTAAAAAATATTAAATAGCGTTATGTTTTTCTCTTCAACTTATATAAAAAAATATCCAAATCTTTAAATAATAAAAATTTTACAAAGACATATTAAAAGTCATTACTTGAATTTCATTATAAAATTATGTCTATAAAAATTCATAAAACTGCAAACTTCGACCTTTATCACATATAACAATTAAACTTTATTTTTTTACTATTTACCGTAAACAGTTTATCAACAAGTAAAACCTCAAACAATTTAAATTAATAAACCGTAATTACAGAATAAGTAAACCAATTTGATTTGCATAACATTCTGTAAAATCGTAACATTACAAACCAAAAATTTATAGAATGCAAAAGGATAAAAATCTGTCAAAAATGAAAATTAAAGATCAAAAGATTACAGCTAATGCAGAATTAAGTATTTGGGAAGCTCTTTTTCCAGTTTTAATATTAATCATCATGTTGGCCTTTAATGTTTTTGTTTTTGGTGATGATGCTTTGAGTGGAAGTAATCAGTTTGTATTGTTATTAGGTGGCGCAGTGGCTGCAATTGTAGGTTTTAAAAATAAAGTTTCCTATAAAATAATGATAGACGAAGTTGCAGAAAACATAAAATCTACAGCAGGCGCAATTTTAATTTTATTAATGGTTGGTGCTTTGGCTGGAACTTGGTTGATAAGTGGTATCATACCATCTATGATTTATTATGGTTTACAGGTTTTAAACCCCACAATATTTTTGGCAGCAACTTTAATAATTTGTGCTGTAATTTCTATTGCAACAGGTAGTTCGTGGACAACAGCTGCAACAGTAGGTATTGCCTTAATTGGCATAGGAGACGCATTAGGTATTTCTTTAGGAATGACTGCGGGAGCTGTTTTATCCGGAGCTTATTTTGGTGATAAAATGTCTCCAATGTCAGATACTACAAATTTAGCTCCAGCAATGGCTGGTACAGATTTGTTCACACATATAAAATATATGGCTTATACTACTGTACCAACAATTGTAATAACCCTAATTGTATTCATAATTTTAGGGTTTACACAAAATACAACAGGTGAAGCAGACACAAACGCTTTATTAACAGACATAGAAAAAGCATTTAATATTACGCCTTGGTTATTTTTAGTTCCAATAATTGTGATTGCTTTGATTATTAAGAAAACTCCACCTTTAGCAGCATTGTTAGCAGGAACAATTCTAGGAGGAATTTTTGCGCTAATTTTTCAACCAGAAGTTATTCTTCAAATAACTGGAGCTAAAGAATTAACATTTACATCTGCTTATAAAGGTATTATGCAGGCAATAACTGTAAAAACTGCTGTAGCCACTGAAAATGCTGCTTTAGCTGATTTATTTACTGCAGGCGGAATGGCTAAAATGTTAGGAACAATTTGGTTAATTTTATGTGCTATGGTTTTTGGTGGAATTATGGATGCCATAGGCGCACTGGCAAGAATTAGTTCTTTTATGTTAAGTTTGTTCGATTCTATTTTTGGTTTATTTGCAAGTACTGTATTTACATGTATCGGATTAAATTTCACAGCATCAGATCAATATTTAGCCATTGTAGTGCCAGGGAAAATGTATGCAAAAGCATACGCTGATAAGGGCCTAGCACCAGAAAATTTAAGTAGAACTTTAGAAGATTCTGGAACAGTAACTTCAGTTTTAATTCCTTGGAATACTTGTGGAGCCTATCATTCTGGAGTTTTGGGTGTTTCTGTTTTTGATTACGCTTTTTATGCTGTTTTTAACTGGTTAAGTCCATTTATGACTTTAATATTTGCTGCTTTCAAAATAAAAATTAAAGAGCTAACTAAATAATATTTAGATATTTAAAACTATATCTCAATCTTTAAGTTTATTTCTCGGGAAGTTTTAGCAACAAATGTTTTAAAAAAGCAAAAACATTAAATGTAAAATAATTAAGCTTTTTACATCTAATATTTCTTCACAAACAATTTAGTTTAATTTGTAAATATTCTATTAAAAAATTGATTTTTAAATTAAATCCTATTTTTAAATTCCAAAATAGCATTGTTTGGTTTCAGCGTAATCAAAGGTTTTATTTGAATGGCAGATTTCTTTTCAGTAATTTCAAATTGTTCTACTATTGCAATAATTGCTAAAATCATTTCATACATGGCAAAATTATTACCAATGCACATTCTAGGCCCTGCACCAAAAGGAAAATAATTTTTTGAAAACTTAATGTTTTTGTCTAAAAAACGCTCAGGAATAAATTCATTTGGCTGTTTCCAAAAATCTGGATGACGATGAATTTCGTAAATTGAAAATAACAGATTGGATCCTTTAGGTAAAATAATGCCATTGTAAGTGTCTTCCTCTATGTTTATGCGATCCATAAAATAAGCTGGAGGAAACAACCGCATAGATTCTTCAACAACTAATTTTGTATAACTTGCATTTTTTATCCAATACATACAATCTGAAGATTCACTTTTTATTTTTATAATTTCAGAAGCGATTTTTGATTGTGCTGCTGGATTACGAGCTAACAGTTCGCAAGTAAAAGTAAGTGCATTTGATGTTGTTTCATGACCTGCTGCAAATAAGATTAATATTTCATCTACCAATTGATTTTCGTCCATACTAGAGCCATCCTCATACTTTGCACTTAAAAGCATATCCAGTAAATCTTGATGATCTTCTTTACTCTGCTTTCTTTTTTCTACCAATCTCTTTAAAATAGTTCTCGAGTTTTGAGTGAAATCTAAATGCTTTTTCGTTTTACCAGAAAAGTTAAACCACCAAACCAAAAAAGGCTGTCTTAGTTCTTGAACCAACATTTTTTGAGTAGCTTCTGTGGTGTGTTGCAATGAATCTACATCTGCATCAGAAATGTTTATATTAAAAATTGATTTGATAACCGTTTGAAAAGCCAAATCATTAAAAACCGGAAAAACATCCATTGGTTTTCCTGTTTTAATATTTTTCAATTCTTCTAAAATAGTTTTTTGAATGGTATCAACCAAAAGCTTAAGTTGTCCTTTATGAAAAGCTGGCTGAATTAATTTTCGCTGTTTTTGCCAGTGTTCTCCTTCAGCAGTTAGCAATCCTTTTCCAACATATTTTACTAAATCTTTAGTTTGAATATAAGATTTGGTATAATTTTTTTGATTCTTTTGAAGCGCATGTTGTAAAAGCCCAGCATCTCTGCAAAACAAAACTGATTTTCCAAAACCAATTTTTAAACGAAAAATATCCCCTAAAGCATCAAAATTTTTTGCATGAAAAGGCAATGGATTTTGTAGAATAGCATTCGCATGTTTAAGAAACTTAAAAAAAGAAACTTCTGGGATTTTATTGGATACTTTCATTTTTTAATTTTATCTATTCATCAACGATGCGCATTGAAGATTTATAAATTTAACTTGCTAATAGACTATCTTGTCTTCAGCAAAGATTTGAAGATGGATTTTTAAATAAACCAATTCCAAACAAGCCCAAAACGTATTGTAAAATCTCTGTATGGATAGTTAGGGGCTGAAAAATAATTCTTTTTAGAAAAACTAGAAGTTACATTATCAATCTTAAAATACAAACGTGTTCTTCTTACTCGTGCATTAAAGAAAACATCAAAAGTTGGAAAACCAATTTCTTCTGAATCTTGCAAAGTAAATTCAGCTAGTAAAGGATTATAAGCATTTGCTTTATAACTCGTAAAATATTTAAAAGTAACTCCAATATTTACCAACATCGGTTTGCCTTCAAACCAATCATCTGTGTAATAAAACGTATTTCTTGTTACAAATTCTGGTACTCTAAAAACAGAACTTCCACTACTTACATTTTGATACATTACTGTATTATCCAAAGCAAACTTCCAAAGTTTAAACTCCTTATTTACTTTCAACTTTAAATAAATAATTTGATTATCAAATTGTTGAGGTGTATTGTCTGTACCAAAATAAGTATAATTATCGATATTCGTAAAATTTAAATCCGTATTTATCCATTTAGAATTAAATGAGAAACCTAAATTTCTAGTATTTATATTGCTAAATGTATCATTTTGCCAATTATAATCATCATAACCACTTTGATGCAAAAGCGTATTAAAATTTGGTAATTTAGAACTGATGAGTAAACTACCTTTCAAACTAAAAACACTGTCTTTTTTATATAATGCCTCTCCTTTCAAATAATTCCCAGCCAATCTTCCAGAGCCTGGAGTTAAAGAAGCATCAGCATTTAACTGAAAATTTTTAATCTTAGCATTCCAGTCAGCGCCAAAGGAAATTGCATTTCCTTCCAATCTTAATTTGTTTATGTTTTCATTACTATTTAAAATAGTATCATAACCATAGGAATAACGTGTAAAATTAACTTTAGCTTTAAACTTTCCTAAAACATATTTGGAATTAAATTCTAAATTCACTTCGTTATTCGTAATTTTACTTTCAGCAGTATTGTTTGTTCCTGAAATTGAATTTGAAGCCCCAAAAATGTCAGTTGTCTTGGTCGGTTGCTCAAATCTATAACTCTTACTTTCATTAGTAAAAATATGCCCGACTTTTAAATTGCTAAAATCTTTGTTACTCAAAGTATCTTTGCTAGCAATTAACTTATAACTGTGTTCTAAATAAACTCTAGTGCCGTCAAACTGACTTTCTGCGTCTGTTAAATTCACATCAAATCTAGATCTTTGATCAAAATTTTCATCTTCATTAATAAAATTTTCAAGCATTTCTGGAGTTAAACCCCCACTTTCTTGATGAAAGAAATCTTGAGAAGCAAAGTGCCCTCTTATTTCATATTGATTTTTTTTAGTCTTGTAATTAAAAGTTCCTCTAAAATTACCGTTGCTAACCAAAGCTCTTCTGTAAGCTCCTAAAGATCGTAAACCCTTGTAAAACATAGATGCGTTAAATCTTTCAGAGAAATTAAGTGTAAAAAGAGCATCTACAACTTGCCCTTGCTGCAAACCAGTTCTGTACAAAATTTCTGTTGTTGGTGTAGGAACTTTATAATATTTAATATCATCAATTTCTAAATAACTGACTTGTTTTGCACGATAACCAATATCTGGAAACTGACTTAAATTATCAAAGCTGTATCCCAAATTATTGTGAGTTTGCCCTTGGTTATGGAATTCTATGAACTCAAAATTATCTTTTCTTAAATAATTGAACTTATATTCCTTTTTAATCGTTAAAGTAGTATCAATATATGTAGTATCTCTCTTGTGAGAAATAATTTTATAATCTGTATATTTAGTTTTACCAGACAAGATTACTTTAGTTTCTCCAGATAAAGTATCGTTCATTCTTCCTCCTGAAAAATCTCTTCCCTTAAGGCTTCTTATTTGTTGTGATGATAGCGAATTCAATGTAATAATTGAAACAAAGAAAAATAAAAAGTAACTTCTAAACATAGTAAAAATCTGCAAAGCAAATGTAAAATAATAAAACGAAAAGAATCGTTAATAATTATCATGAAATCTGTTAATTAATTGAATTAATTTTCATTTTAAAATTAAAATGAAAAGAAAGATTTCTTTTCTTTGTGTTATGTTACAATTAAATTACAGTGGTTTTAGATTAGAAGCGGGTACAGACGAAGCTGGTAGAGGCTGTTTATCTGGTCCTGTTGTGGCTGCTGCTGTAATTTTACCAGAAAATTTTACACATCCCTTTTTAAACGACTCTAAACAATTATCAGAAAAAAAGAGAGCAGAATTACGCCCTTTTATAGAAGAGAATGCACTTGCGTTTGGAGTTTCTTTTGTCTGGCAAGAAGAAGTAGATGAAATTAATGTTTTACAAGCCTCAATTAGTGGAATGCATAGAGCTATAGATACTTTAAAAACTGTTCCAGAATTTATTATTGTAGATGGCAATAAATTTAAAAATTATAAAAACATACCGTACAAAACCATCGTAAAAGGAGATTCCAAGTTCCAAAGTATTGCAGCCGCCTCTGTACTAGCTAAAACTTATAGAGATGAATATATGACAAAAATTCATCAAAAATTCCCCATGTATAATTGGGCAAAAAACAAAGGCTATCCAACCAAAGAACACAGAAATGCCATACGCAAATTCGGAGTAAACCAATACCACAGGAAAACATTTAAACTTTTACCTGAGCAATTAAAATTTGACTTATAATTTTTTTTGAAGCCATTTCCAGCTTTCACTACTCGCTTTTTTCGTTCCTCAAAAGAGCTCAAACAAATCGTTCAATCTGGGCTAAACTTTTTTGTACACTTTTAGAATATTCCCCATAAACTTTTTCTATTTTTACCCACCAAATTAAAAAGTGATGATTAAAAAAACAAGAGCAGAAATTACCAAATGTATATTACATAAAGTTGCCAATAAATTTAATAGCGGGCATAATGTTTTTTCTGAAGAGTTAATTCGATTTGATCAAGAAAGTTACGATTTAATGAAAGGTTTCTTGTTAAAACCATTTAGTAGTTTAACGCAAAGTTATCGTTTTTCTCATCACGCAGATGTGCGTTTAAATGAATTAAATAACTATACTTCAGAAATTTTTAAAGAAGAAAGTACATTTATAGAATATTCAAAAAATATAGTCAATCATTTGTATGAACAATCAAATTCAGCACAAATAAAAACAGGAGATGTAATCGTCGTTTTAATAGAAGGAATTGAGTATAAAGACGTATTAACTGAAGCTATTGGTGTTTTTAAAATAGAAAATAAAGTTGATTTCTTTCAAACCTATTTAGATGATAATGAAAGTTTTGATGTTGTTGTACAAAAAGGAATATCAACAAAAAGAATAGACAAAGGATGCTTAATTTTAAATACTTCAGATGTTGAAGGTACCATTGTTTTTTCTGTAGATAATAATAATTATGACGCCCAATATTGGATAAAAAATTTCTTATCCATAAAACTTGCTGATGACCATAATTCACACACGCAAAACTATTTAGAACTTTGTAAAGAATTCTCTGAAGAAGTCATAAAACCTGAATTTGGAAAACATGAACAAGGTAACTTTTTAGCAAATACTGTAGACTATTTTAAAGAGCACGAGGCTGTAGATTATCATGAATTTAAAGAAGAAATTTTTGAAGAAAACAAACACAAAGATTTATTTGAAGATTATAAAAAACACTACGAAAACCTAAATGATGTTTTAATTAGAAATAATTTTGATGTTTCTGGTGCAGTTTTAAAGAAAGAAAAGACAAAGCTAAAAACAGAAATAAAACTAGATACAAACATCAACATAAAATTAGATGTAGATGCACCAGATGCAGCTTCAGAATATTTAGAAAGAGGTTATGATGAAGAAAAAAAAATGAAATATTACAAAGTGTATTTTAATGAAGAAAAATAGTTTGTATCAGTCAACAGTCTATAAAAATAAATACAATTTTAAGAAGATATAAATTTATTGACCTCAAATAATTTTTTGAAGTGTTTTAAAATTTTAGACTTTACTTCTTCAATATCTACTTTTTTACCTAATTCAGCTTCCATAGAAGTCACAGCCTTTCCTCTTATTCCGCAGGGTATTATATTATCAAAATAGCCTAAATTTACATTTGCATTTAAAGCAAATCCATGCATAGTTACCCAACGCGAAGAACGAATTCCCATAGCACAAATTTTACGAGCAAAAGGTGTACCTACATCTAACCAAACTCCGGTTTCCCCTTCACTTCTAGAAGATTTTATTCCATACTCTGCAATAGTTAAAATGATAGTTTCTTCCAACAAACGCAAGTATTTATGAATGTCAGTAAAAAAGTTCTCTAAATCTAAAATTGGATATCCTACAATTTGTCCTGGTCCATGATAAGTAATATCTCCTCCCCTATTTATTTTGTAAAAAGTGGCTCCTTTTTCTTCAAGCTGTTTTTCATTCAACAACAAATTACTTAAATCTCCGCTTTTACCCAGCGTATATACATGAGGATGCTCTACAAACAAAAAATGATTTTGCGTATCATCAGACAAGTTATTTCTTCGATTAGAAATTTTAGTATCCACAATTTTTTGTAATAATTGAGATTGATAATCCCAAGTTTCTTTGTAGTCTTTTAAAGAAAGATCTTTTAATAAAATAGTTTTATTCATAACTTTCACAAAGGTAAGAATTCATTATATTTGGAAACTACAAATGCATCTTATATTTTTTTATGAAAAATAAAACTTTACTTTTTTTTTCGTTTGTCTTATATTTTTTCAACATAAGCTCTTATTATTCTCAAAAGTTATGGACCAAAAAAGAGAATAGAAATTCTTTAGTTGAAAATAAAGAATTATATCAAAAGAAAAACTTCCCTTCGCAATATAAAATTTTAAGTTTAGACAATAAGAAATTAAAAAATGACTTAAAAAGAAAGTCTTCAAATGAGCATATCATTAAACTACCAAATGAAGACGGCAGCTTATCACAATTTATGATAAGAGAAACATCTAACTTTAATAAGATTCTACAAGCAAAGTTCCCAAATATTCGAGCCTATTCTGCACAAGGTATAGATGACCCTACTGCAGTTGCTAAAATTAGTTTAGGTACAGATGGATTTCATGCCGTAATTTCTTCCGGTAAAAAAGAAACGCTCTACATAGATCCTTATTCTAAAGACAAGAAAGACTATATTGTATACAAAAAGAGTAGTTTAACCAAGTTAGACGAAGACTTCAGGTGTTTAGTAGAAACCACTGCAAAACAAGAACTTTCATCATTAAGTTTCACAAAAAATGCTGATGATGGTAAACTTAGAACATTTAGGTTAGCTATAGTTTGTAGTGGAGAATATGCTCAATTTCATCTAAATAGACAAAATATTGCTTCAACTGAAACTGATATAGTAAAAAAAGCAGCAGTATTATCTGCCATGAATACATCAATGTCAAGAATTAATGGAGTTTTCGAAAAAGATTTATCTGTAAAATTAGAACTTATTGCTAATAACGACGAAATTATTTTCTTAGATGCTGCTTCAGACAATATAACCGATGGAAATGCAAGTGTCATGATTAATGAAGTACAAAATATCATAGACACATCAATAGGCTCATCAAATTACGATGTTGGTCATATTTTTTCAATAGGTGGTTCTGGATTGGCAGGTCTAGGAGTTGTTTGTAGTAATGGTCAAAAAGCAAGAGGTGTAACAGGAATTTCTTCTCCTGTTTCTGATCCTTATGATATTGACTATGTAGCTCACGAATTGGGTCATCAATTTGGAGCAACACATACACAAAATAATGATTGCAACAGAACAAACTCAACAGCAGTGGAACCTGGAAGTGGTTCCACAATAATGGGGTATGCAGGAATTTGTAATCCGAATGTTATAGGTGCTGGTCCTTCAACTGGAAATAGTGATGACCATTTTCATGCGATTAGTATTGAACAAATGTGGAATACAATTCAGTCATCAGCAAATTGTGCTGTTTTAAGTGATACAAATAATTCGGCGCCCACTGCAAACGCAGGATCATCTATAAGTATTCCAAAATCTACACCTTTTAAATTAACAGGAACTGCAACAGATGCAGACGGAATGGCTTCTTTAACCTACAATTGGGAGCAAATTGATCCAGAAATTGGAGCAACTATGCCACCCGCATCCACAAATGCGCAAGGACCTATGTTTAGATCTTTACCCTCATCAATAAGTCCTACCAGATACTTTCCAAATTTAGCAACAGTTATGGATGGCAGCACATCTAATACATGGGAAGTTGTACCTTCTGTTGCAAGAGATATGAATTTTTCCTTTTTTGTTAGAGATAACCACGCAGGTGGTGGCTCATCTGCAAGAGATGACATTTCTGTAACAGTTATAGATACTAATCCTTTTTTAGTCACCGCACTAGGTACCGCTGTTTCTTGGGATACTGGATCTACACAAACCATAACTTGGGATAAAAGCACAACCGATATTGCTCCTATTAATTGTAGTAATGTAAATGTTAAATTATCCACAGATGGTGGTATTACATTCCCCATAATGCTTTTGGAAAATACACCTAATGATGGAACAGAGAATATCGTAATTCCAGATAATCCAACTAAAAAAGCTAGAATTATGGTAGAAGCAGTTGACAATATCTTCTACAACGTAAATAATACTAATTTTACCATAAATTCCACAGAACCAACCTTTATAATAACCAACAGTTCTGGAGATCAAATTGTGTGTAATTCAGGAAATCAAACGGCTACATATTCCTTAAACTTCAACTTTGTAAACGGATTTTCAGAGACAACAGTACTTTCCACGGTGGGAGAACCTGCAGGATCTACAGTCGTTTTTAGCCCAGAAACAATAAATTCAGATGGAGTTGCAACTTTGACTATTTCCGATTTAAATAATAAAATTGCTCAGGATTATACCATAACTGTAACAGGATCATCTGATACAAAAATTCAGAATATTGATTTAAAACTAACATTAAATACAGAAATCTTTAATAACCTTAATTTATCCTCTCCTGAAGATGGTGCAACAGGAGTTCCTATTACAGATTCTTTACAATGGGCTTTGGATTCTAATGCAACATCATATGACATAGAGATTTCAACTGATTTAACTTTTAATAATATAGTTTTAAGTGAAAATGTAACTACTAACTCTTACACAACTTCTGGTTTATCTGGCGTTACAGAGTATTTTTGGAGAGTAAAACCTAAAAATAATTGTGGAGAGGGTGATTTTACAACGCCATTTAGTTTTACAACAACAAAACCAGAATATTGTGCATCTACTTTTGATTTAGAGGCAGACCATATATTAAATGTAACATTTGGCGCTATTAATAATGACTCTGGCAATGATACAGATGATGGATATGAGGATTTTACAAGTATTAGTACTAAAGTATTAAGAGGACAAACAAGAGAAATTAGAGTTACTGCTGATACTGATGGGTTTCAAGACCATATTTTTGTGTTTATAGATTGGAACCAAGATTATGTATTCGATATAGCGACAGAAAGATATGACCTAGGAACTGTTACAGATGATCAAGGTACAGCAATTTTTAATATCGAAGTACCAAATAATGCAAATTTTGGAGAAACCCGAATGAGGGTTATTATGGAATATGATGATCCTGTGGATAATTATGGTGAAGGACCATGCACTGCAGACCATTTAACTGGTTACGGTGAAACAGAAGATTACACCATAAATGTTGTACAACCTGTTTTAAATGCTAACAATTATACCATTACATCTACAAATGAAACTAATTTTAACACAAATGATGGCACCCTTAATATTGATATTACTCAAGAAGAATTTACATATAACATAGCAGTTGAAGGACCGCAAACAAATCTTACAGAAATAATTTCTGTAAATAACTATAATTTAACAAATTTAGGTCCTGGAGAATATGATATTTGCATAACAGCCGTTGAAACAAATGATACGCAGTGCTTTAAAGTTATCATAGAAGCTGCAAAAGTTATAATAGCTCCAGATAACTATGCAATAAGATTTACATCCGAAAGTTGTTTGGATCAAAATGATGGCAGTATAGAGCTTTCAATCAAACAAGAGGAATTTTCATACCAAGTTAATATTACAGGACCAGAAACTAATGTTAGTCAAATATTAACTGGTTTTACGTATTCTGTTTTCGATTTGGTCCCTGGTAATTATGAAGTTTGTATTATTGTTTTAGAATCAAATCAAACGGATTGTTATGAATTTACTATTGAAGAATCCCAGCCAATTTCTTTAAAAGCAGAAACTAATAAGATTTCCGGTAAGTATGCTTTTAAAATCAAAACAGGAACAAAGCCTTACACAGTTTATTTAGATAATAGAGTTGTTAAAATAGTTGATGAAAAAGAATTTGAAGTTTCTTTAAAAGGAGGTGCTAAATTGGAAGTTAAGTCTTCAAAAGAATGTGAAGGAACATTCAGAATGAGTCTAGATTCTATTTTGCTTTTGCAGAATCCGATAACAGAGAAGATAAATCTTTTATTACCATTTGATATTTTGGATAATAGGATTGAAGTAAAAGTATTTTCAGCAAATGGTAAATTAGTTTATAAAAAATTTATTGCTAGACAAGATAACAACCTGGCTATTCCATTTAAGAATTATGCCCCAGGAATATATATTCTAAAATTATCTTTAGAAAATACTAAACCACTAAAAATTATTAAGCAATGAAAAAATCATTAATTATATATAGTTTAATGGCGTTTTTTGCGGTTGGCGCAAGTTGTTCAAAAGATACTCCTATTAATGAAGCTCCAACACAAGTTCAATTAATATATCCATCAAAAGATTTATTATGTATCAATAATAATATTAATTTTGATTGGAGTGACGCCACAGATCCTGAAAATGATGATATTGAGTATAATATTATTATAGCCTCAGACAGAGCAATGACAAATGATGTTCAAAGTTTAACTGTTGTTTCTTCAGAAGCTTTAATCTCTTTAGAAAAGGAAACAGCTTATTATTGGAAAGTTGAATCGATTGACATCAACAATGAAATTGGCTCAAGTTCAGAAATATTTGCCTTTTTTACCTCAGGTGATGGAATTGAAAATTACGCACCATTTACTGCCGAGGCTATTAGTCCACTAAATGAAGCTTCAGTTGCTGCTGGCTCTGTAAATTTAAACTGGAATGGTTCTGATACAAATTCTGAAGACACGCTTACTTATCAATTGTTTTTTGGTGAAAATAGTGCTATCGAAGTCGAAAGTGATTTAACAGAAAGTTCATATACTATCACTTCGGAACCAGGAAAAACCTATTTTTGGAAAGTTAACACAATAGATCAACATGGTGCAAAATCCATTGGTCAAACTTGGTCTTTTACTGTAAATTAATAAAATTACTATCTATAAAAAAGCCTCATCAAAATAAATTGATGAGGCTTTATCATATAAATAATTTATTACCCTAAAAAAGGATATTTGTAATCTTGAGGAGTCACAAAAGTTTCTTTAATCAATCTTACTGATGTCCATCTTAATAAATTTTGGGCAGAACCAGCTTTATCATTTGTACCTGAAGCCCTAGCTCCTCCAAATGGTTGCTGACCAACAACTGCTCCTGTAGGTTTATCATTAATATAAAAGTTCCCCGCGGCATTTTCCAACGCTTTAGAAGCTTGCTCAACAATATATCTATCAGTAGAAAAAATAGCGCCTGTTAAAGCATATTCAGTTGACTCATCAACTAACTTCAAAGAAGCTTCCCATTCTGCATCTTCATAAACATAAATTGTCATTACAGGTCCAAAAAGCTCTGTTGTCATCGTAGAAAAAGTTGGTGATTTTGCTAAGATTACTGTTGGTTCTATGAAATATCCTTTTGATTTATCATAATTACCTCCAATAATCACTTCAGCATCTGCATCAGCTTTAGCTAAATCAATGTATTTTGCAATTTTATCAAAAGAGCCTTCATGTATTACAGCATTGATAAAGTTATTAGGATCTTCTGGAGAACCCATTTTTAATTCGGCCGTTTGCACTTCTAAATGCTGTCTTACATCTCCCCAAATAGAAGCTGGAATATAAGCACGTGAAGCCGCAGAACATTTTTGACCTTGATATTCAAAAGCCCCTCTGGTAATTCCTGTTGCAACTTGTAAAGGATTTGCAGAATTGTGTGCCCATATAAAATCTTTACCTCCTGTTTCTCCAACTATTCTAGGGTAAGTTTTATAAGTATGAATATTTGTTCCTATTTGTTTCCATAATTCTTTAAAGACAAAAGTAGATCCTGTAAAATGTAATCCTGAGAAATCTGGAGAAGACAAACAAGTATTTGTAATCATTACCGGATCCCCATAAACCACATTAATTACACCATCAGGCAAACCAGCTTCTTTAAATAAATCTACAATTACTTGTGCTGAATATGCTTGATGATCTGAAGGTTTCCAAACAACAACATTACCCATTAAAGCCGCCGCAGCTGGTAAATTCGCAGCAATTGATGTAAAGTTAAAAGGAGAAATTGCATATACAAACCCTTCTAGAGGCCTATACTCTACTCTATTCCAAATGCCTGGTGCAGATGCAGGCTGATCTTTAAAAATATCAGTCATGTATTGCACATTAAATCTAAAGAAATCAATCATTTCACAGGCTGCATCAATTTCTGCTTGGTGTACATTTTTAGATTGTGCAATCATTGTTGCCGCATTCATTTTTGCTCTATATGGGCCAGCCAATAATTCAGCTGCCTTTAAAAAGATAGATGCTCTTTCCATCCAAGAAACAGAAGACCATATCTTTCTTGCTGCTAAAGCCGTTGAAATAGCTTCATCTACGTGACTTTTTTCTGCTGTGTGATATTGACCAACCACATGTTGATGATCATGAGGTGGTGTAATATTTTTTATATTTCCTGTTCTAACTTCAACTCCATTGATGTGCATTGGTACATCTATATTGCTGTTGAACATTGTTTTGTAAGTTGCTAATAATTCTTCTCTTTCTGGAGAACCTGGAGCATAGCCTTTTACTGGCTCATTAGTTGCTACAGGAACATTAAAAAATCCTCTTGCCATTTTGTATGATTTTAAATTTAAACTGTCTAATTTTTAAAGTTGCGAAGTTACAATTTTTATAAATCGATTTCGTAGTTTTGAATTCCAAAATTTTAATACATAAATGTGTACAGTTACTTATTTGCCTCTTAAGAATAATAATTTCATTTTAACTTCCAATCGTGATGAAACCCCTTTGAGGAAAACCATACCTCCAAAAACGTACGAAGAAAATGGTGTTGAACTAACATATCCAAAAGATAAATTGGCAGGAGGAACTTGGATTGGTACAAGTAACAAGAGTAGATTAGTGTGTCTATTAAATGGGGGGTTTAAAAATCATAAAAGAAAATTACCTTACAGAATGAGCAGGGGTATAATTGTAAAAAACATTCTCTCAGCAAAAGATGCTGTTGCTTATATTAATGAATTTGATTTTTCTAATATTGAGCCTTTTACTTTAATTTTAGTGGATTGGTATAGCAATTTAGAAACTTATGAATTGGTTTGGGACGGAGAATTAAAATTTTTTACTAAATTAAAACAACAACCTAAAATTTGGTCTTCTTCTACCTTATATAACCAAGAAATGAAACAATTACGTAAAGATTGGTTTGCTAACTGGTTGAAGCAAAATAAGAACTACATGCAAAAAGATATTTTATTTTTTCATAAAAATGAAAACTTAGGAACAGTAGAAACTTCACCAAAAATGAAACGAAATTTCACAGAAACTGTAAGTATTACATCAGTTCAAAAAAATGGTGAAATGATAGATATTACCTATTTAAACCTTTTAGATAAAATTAAAGATTAATTTCTATTAAAGCCTTTAGCCTACTAAAGTTACATATTTAATAACGAGAACTTATAGTTAATAGATTTAATAAAACAAGTGCTGCTATATATTCTATTTAGAATAAACCAAAATAGGATAGATCAATTTTTTTTACCTTAAAATACCGAAAGAAATAACACGAATAATTTTCACTCAGACACAGAGCTATTCGAGTTTCTCCTTTTTATTTCATCACAAATTATTGCAAGTTAGTTCCTTGTAATTTTATGAATAAGTAGTACTTTTGCGATCACATCACTAATACAACTAAGTTGCATTAATTATTATTTGATTCATTAAAATAATTATTTTCCAATGAAAAAATTATTAAAAAATAACACTATAGATATTATTGCAATAGCTAGTTCACTAATCTGTGCGATACACTGTGCAGCTATTCCCATTGTGCTTTCATTTTCATCATTAAGTAGTTTACATTTTATAGAAAACTCTTTTATTGAGTGGTTCTTTATTATTCTTGGGCTTTTATTTGTATTTACTTCTCTTTGGCCGAGCTACAAAAAAAATCACAAGAATAAAAAAGCACTAATTTTCGCATCTCTAGGTTATATGGTAATAGCAATAGGTAGGTTTGAATTTACCGAGTTTTGGGAAATTAGCAATACAGTTATTGGTGCTTCACTAGTCTCATTGGCCCATTATTTCAATTGGGTACTTTTAAAAAATAAAAATAATCATACACATTAATTTTAAAACATACCAAAAGAATGTAACTTGCAAAAGATTATTTAAAATGTTAAAAACAGAAAATATTAAATTTCATTATAAACCAAAAGAGCACGTATTTAGCTTTCCAAATATTAGTTTAGATAAACAAAAAAATTTACTAATTGTAGGAAAATCAGGAGTAGGTAAAACAACACTTTTACATTTATTGGGAGGTTTACTAAAACCAATTAGTGGAAAATTACTAATTAATAATACGAGTTTAAGCTCAATGTCTGAAAAAGAATTAGATGGTTTTAGAGGACAAAATATCGGTATTATATTTCAAAAAAATTACGCAATAAAGACATTGAATGTTTTTGACAATTTAAAAGCTCGTCTTTTTTTTAGCAAAAAAACTATCAATATAGAGGCTATTGACGAACTATTGATTGAACTAAATCTCTTAAAATTGAAGTATCGTAAAATTCAAGAACTTAGCGAAGGGCAATTGCAAAGATTAGGAATCGCTTTAGCAGTAATACACAATCCTAAAGTTATCTTAGCAGATGAACCCACCTCAAGTTTAGATGATGAAAACTGCACAATTGTTATTAATTTACTAAAAAAACAAGCATACAAAAATAATGCTAATTTGATAGTAATAACGCATGACCATAGAATAAAGCCATTTTTTCAAAATTCAATTAGCCTATGAATATTTGGAAAATTAGTATTCAAAATATAAAGTCAAAACCACTTTACTCTTTAATAAGTATTTTCTTATTATCATTAAGTATTGCACTTCTATTAGGAATTCAACAGTTAAAAATATCTTTCAAACACCAAATGGAAAATAATTTAGGAGATATAGATTTAGTGGTTGGAGCTAAAGGCAGTCCTTTACAACTGGTCTTATCCTCTATTTTACATTTAGACAATCCAACAGGCAATATACCCTATAAAGAAGCAAAAAACCTAGTGAAAAACCCCATGATCAAAAGGGCAACGCCTATTTCTTATGGAGATAATTATAAAGGTTTTAGGATTATTGGATCTACTCCAGGTTTTTTAGATCATTATAATGCTGAAATTAAAAAAGGCGATTCAATACAAAAATCTATGGAAGTTTTGTTGGGTTATTCTGTAGCTGAAAAACTGAAACTAGATATAGGTGACACTTTCTTAAGTTCTCATGGTTTAATTGATAATGAGATTGACATTCATGATAAAGAATTTATAGTAGTTGGTATTCTTAAGGCCACACAAAAAGTCGTAGATAAACTAATTATTACAAAATTAGAAAGTATTTGGGATGTACATAATCATGAAGCACACGATGATCACAATTCGCATGAAGTAAACCACGATGATGATGATCATGATGATCATGATGATAGGAAGATTACATCATTATTAATTACATTTAGAACTCCGTCAGCACTTCTAACTTTGCCAAGAAAAATCAACGAAAACACAAACATGCAAGCTGCATTGCCAAAATACGAATTAGATAAACTATACAAGTTTACAGGAATTGGATTCAAAACAATTTCTTGGATAGCTTATATAATCCTATTTATTTCAGGAATCACTATTTTTATTAGTCTATACAGAATGATAAAAGAGCGCGCTTTTGACCTCGCTATTTTAAGAACGTATGGAGCTACAAATACACAAATGATAAAAATGGTTACTTATGAGGGCTTGATTATTGTATTTTTTGCTTTTATAATTGGGCTTTTAATCACTAAAATTGGTTTATACTTTATTTTTAGTTTCGCAGAAATAGGAAATGGGTCAAATATTTTACAGTCACTACCTATCAGTGAAATGATAAAAATTATTAGATTAGTCTTTATAATGATTATTCTATCTGTTTCTACAGCTATTTACCCAATTTTAAAAATGAATATCTCAACTATTTTAAATAATGAAAAATAAATTTCTTTTCCTTTTCATATTATTTTCTTTAGGAAACTCAGCCCAAAATCAAAAAAAGATTACTTGGCAAGATCTTTCTAAAGTAAAATTTGTTGAAAAGTACTTCCCTAAATATGACCAATCTTTTTTATACCCCACATTTCTGTCTCCTGTAAAAGCTTTAGAGGGTAAAACAGTAACCATTACGGGATACTTTTTAGATATTGATCCGGGAGGAGCAATATTTATTTTATCAAAAGGACCAATGTCTTCATGTTTTTTTTGTGGAGTTGGCGGACCTGAAACGGCTATAGAGTTGGAATTTATTTCAAAACCAACCTTTAAAACCGACGATATCATTACAGTTACTGGCATATTAAAATTAAATAGTGAAAATGTAGAGCACTTTAATTATATTTTAACAAAATGCTCAGGAGAACTAGTAAAATAGTAGAAACTTTAAATTCGAAGCACATTCATAACTAATTTTAAAAGTTTATAAATATTATATTCTACTCCAAACCGAAATCTTTCTTGTTTATTATTGCTATTTTAGAAATCGTTAATCTCAATTTAATTGATCTAAAAAAATCTACAATTGCTGTAAACTTCCAAAAAAATAAAACATTAGAATTTTTCCATAATTAAAAAGAGGTTTTTATCAAATACAAACTTCATTTCTCCCTTTTTAAAAGCATATCATTAAATAATGATTATTACTATATTTTTAAAAGAGCGCAAAAGAAACTAAGAAAACTAAAACCACCCCAATAGAAGCAAATAGCATATAGCAGAAATTGAGTAATAAAAATTTAAAAAATGTTTTTAAATAACCTTGTTGATAAAACTTTTTCATCGCAAGAAATAAATACAAAAGAAAAAGACCTATAAAAATATTTATATCAGGACTTAAATTAAATAGTTTTAATATAACAGCTACAGAAAATAACATAAAAAACACAGTTTGTACATGAAATACAAAAATGAGATGGTCTATATATGTAAATTTTCTACGAATATAAAAAAACCTTAAAAACAATGTAAAAAATGGCAATAGTAGAAATAAAGCAACTGAACCATAAGACAAAGCTTGACCTAGAAATTGCTCTTTGCTTTGATCATTTTCTGCAATTGCATAAAGCGTCTTTGCCCTCGTTAATAGAAATCTATTAGTAAATGTTTTTTCAAACCCCAAAGAATCTAGTGCTGCATCTATATTTAAATTAGGATTTTCTTTTACGTAGGTGGTAAATTTATCTAATCTTGTATTTCCAAAATTAAAATCGAAACCGTTATATTTTGTATTCGTGGTATCTTTTGCCTCCTTTTCTACTTCTTGTAAAATTTTCTTTCTGGCTATAGAGGGTACAAAAGATTTTTTCAAGGAATTATCTAACTGTTCTTTTATTGAATCCAATTCTTTATCTGTAGGTATCTTACTTTTATTGTCGCTATCAATTATTTCTAGCTCTTTTAAGTCTTTATTCTCCGTTATTGTTTCACTTGCTAAAGCTTCGTACTTTTCGATAGTTTTTGATAAACCAATTATTAGGAAAAAAATGATAGAAACTGTCAAATAAAACCGAAAGGGATTTGAATATCGCTGTCTCTTGCCCTCTATATAATCTTTAGAGACTTTTCCAGGATTAATTAATAAAGGAATTATTGTTTTCCAAAATTTAGCATCAAAATCAAAAAGACCATTAAAAACATCGAGCATAAAACTCTTAAAAGTTATTCTACTTCCTTTATTTGCTTGTCCACAATTAGGACAAAATATTTCGTGCCCACTAAATGGATACCCACAATTTAAACATTCAGGATCTTTAACTTTTACTACTTTATTTTTAGGTTTTGTTAGTTTGATAAGATTGTTGTTGTGAGTTGAAAATTAGGAATAAGCACTTTAAAAGGCTCTAAATTGTCCAAATTTATCATTTTATAATAACCAGTCATTGCTCCAATATTCGATTCTAAAAAACATCCAGAGCTATAAGAATATTGGTCATTTGGCTCTAAAACAGGAGATTGACCAACAACGCCTTCTCCTTCAACAATTTCTGTTTTATTTAAAGAATCAAATATTTTCCAAAAACGATCTGTAAGTTTAACCGTATGCATTGAATGGTTTTCAATAGTAACAAAATAGGCAAATACAAAATAGCGTCTATTATTTCTAAAGCTTGTTCCATTATATTTAGTTTTAACAGAAATTTTTATGCCTTTTGTAATTTGTTCTACCATATAAGGTAAATGTAGCTTTTTTGATCAAAAAACACAAATCAAAATTCAATTATCTATTTTGATCAAAAAAAGTTGTTCCAACTCCAATTACTCTATCATACAAACCTCCAAAAGGCTTAAAATAAGTAATTACCTTGTACTGGTTTTCTGTCTGAAAAAAAGTACCATTAACTTCATTTGTATTTACGCTACCATAATTATCAATAGTGGCAAAAGTATAATTATAAAAACCTTGCTTCATAAGGATCGCGCCTTTATAACTTTTGTTCTCAAAATCATATTCCATTTTGGACTCTTCATCAATTAAAAAATTATTAAAGGCTCCATAAACATGCACTTCTTTATCTAAAAAAGGTTTATCTACCTGCAAAGTAAAATGCATCATTGCGTAATCTGCTTCTGTGTTTGGGTCACTTCCTTCTAAAGTTCTAATTACAAACTGGCCATTTATATCTGGGTAATATCGATATTTCAAAAAGGGATTATAAGTATAAGGATAAATATAATGATGAAAAATATCATCTCTCTCAATTCTTACAATATTTACGCTTTTATTTCTAATGAATTTACTATCAAAATTCAAATACTCGTTTCCACCCCAAAAATTCGTTTTATTAAAATATGTATATTTTAATTGATTCGGACTAAAAAATGTAGGTTGTAAATCTGTGATTTTTTCGTTCCAATTGTCGTTTTTAAGAAGAATTACATTTACTTCTTGGCCGGGATTATTAATGCGTAAGTTAGGATGATTTACAGAAAACTCAACTGTTTGCTGCGTGCTAGTAGTTTTTGCATTTCTACTTCTACTCACAGAAACTCCGATAGTTGCTAAATTTTCATAAAGTACAAATCTTCTGGTAAACTGAACTTCGTCATCGTCATTTAAAACAGATAATAAATAGTTTCCGCTCTTAGTGATGACTGTATTTATATTTGGAATTTTAATAGCATAATGCGTATAACTTTGAAATGTGTTAAAAGAATTGGTTACATCAATTATTGAAGTTTCGTCAAAACCATCTATAAATTGGCTGGATAATAATCTACTCTTCTTCCAGTCATGTGTCATATGTTCAATTTTATAACTGTAATCCTTACTATCAGCATCTAAATCATCGAAAGACAATTCTAAAACGGTTCCTAGCGGAACAATTGCCGAATATAAATTTTGCCTTAAAGGTCTTAATTGTATTGATTTAATGTTTTGAGAAAAACCATCAATAGCGCTTATCAGAAATATTGTAAAAACTAATTTTAATATCATCTAACAAAAGTAAGATTCATTTCTATTAATTAATCAAAAAACAAACCAAAACTTCGCATCAAAATATAAAGAGGTCGCAACATTATTTAGAACCTATATAAATAATAATTTTTAACTAAGTTATACGGCGTTTTGTATTTAAAATAAACCCTAAAAGCCTTAAATTTGCATGATTTTTTAAGATAACTAACAATTCCAATTTACTATGTCAAAAGACATTCGTATTAAAAAAGGCTTAGACATTAAGCTTGTTGGCGAAGCGGAAAAAACTACTACTAAACTTCCTTTAAGTAGCGTTTATGCAGTGAAGCCAGAAGATTTCCATGGAATTACACCTAAACTTACCGCAAAAGAAGGTACAGAAGTAAAAGCTGGAGAATCTCTTTTTTATTCAAAAAGTGATGAACGTATTTTATTTCCTAGTCCTGTTTCTGGTAAAGTAACTGAGATAATTCGTGGAGCAAGAAGAAAAGTTTTAGCAATTAAAATTGCGGCAGATTCAAAGCAAACTTACATTGATTTTGGTAAAAAAGATGCCTCAAAAATGTCAGAGCAAGAAGTGAAAAACCAATTATTTACTTCTGGATGTTGGCCCTTTATAAAACAGCGCCCATATGACGTTGTTGCAAATCCAAACCAAGCTCCAAAATCTATATTTATTTCGGCTTATGCCAGTGCACCTTTAGCTGCAGATACAGGATTTACTTTGGTTGGAAAAGAAGCAGAATTACAGGAAGCTGTAACTGCTATTTCTAAATTGACTCAGGGTTCAGTTCATATAGCCGTTGGTAAAGACGAAATATCTCCTTTAGCCAATTTATCTGGAGCAGAAATTCACAAGGTTTCAGGACCACACCCTTCAGGAAATGTAAGTACACAAATTGCAAATATTGATCCAATTAATAAAGGTGAAGTAGTTTGGGTAGTTACTCCGCAAGATTTATTAGTTATCGGTGAATTATTTTTAACTGGAAAACTCAATTTAGAAAGAACGATAGCTTTAACAGGATCTCGATTTAATAATCCACAATATGTAACTGCAGTTGCAGGTGCAACCGTTACAGATCTTGTAAAAGGAAACTTAAATAACGACAATACAAGAATTATCAGTGGAAATGTATTATCGGGAAAACAAGTAAATGAAGATGGCTTTATTGGTTTTTATGACAATCAAATAACCGCAATTCCAGAAGGAGATGATTACGAATTCTTTGGATGGAATAAACCCATTTTTAATAAGATATCAACTTCAAGAGCATTAACTTTTTCTTGGTTAACTCCAAAGAAGAAGTACGATTTAAACACCAATACAAATGGTGAACATAGAGCCTTTGTTGTTACAGGCTCTTATGAAGATGTATTTCCTCTAGATATTTATCCAATGCAATTATTAAAAGCATTTATGTATAAAGATTTAGACGAAATGGAAGCTTTAGGAGCCTACGAAATAGCTCCAGAAGATTTTGCACTTACAGAGTTTATTTGTGTATCTAAACAACCTCACCAGAAGATTATTCGTGAAGGCTTAGATTTAATGAGAGAAGAATTAGGATAGAATTATGAGCTTAAAACAAAATTTACATAATTTAAAAGAGAAATATAAAGGTACAAAAATGGCTCCTGCATTTAATGCGATTCATACCTTTTTATATTTACCAAATGAAGTTACTCATGGAGGAACTCACATTAAAGCCGCAGATGATTTAAAACGTACAATGAATACCGTTATCATGTCTTTGATACCAGTATTAATTTTTGGTATGTTTAATGCAGGTTATCAACATTATGCTGCTATAGATTCAAGTTTACGAGCAGATATCATAGCCAACTTTTTTACGTGGGATAATTTATGGATTGGTATCATTAAAGTTTTGCCTTTAGTTGTCGTTTCATATGGAGTTGGTTTAGCAGTAGAATTCATTTTTGCAGTAATTAAAGGACATGAAGTAGAAGAAGGATACTTGGTAACAGGTATGTTAGTTCCTTTAATTGTTCCTGTAGATACTCCATTATGGATGTTATCGATAGCTGTAATCTTTGGTGTTGTCATCGGAAAAGAAGTTTTTGGTGGTACCGGAATGAATATTTTGAATCCCGCCTTAACAATTAGAGCATTTTTATTCTTCGCATATCCAACATGGATGTCTGGAGATAAGGTTTGGGTTTATGATGCAGTAAATAGAACAGGAACAGCTGATGCAATTTCTGGAGAAACTATTTTAGGCAGTTATGCTCAAAATCAAGAAGTTATTTATTCTAACTGGGATAAGTTTATGGGATTCATACCAGGTTCTGTGGGAGAAACATCCACCTTATTAATTTTATTAGGAGCTGCGTTTTTAATTTTTACAAAAATTGGAAGTTGGAGAATAATTGTATCAACCTTTATGGGAGCTGCTGTTATGGGATTACTTTTTAATGCTATTGTTGATGCTAATATTATAACTGAATCTAGTAAGTTCTATGGGTTAATGAATACAGTTTGGTGGGAACATTTAATGATTGGTGGTTTGGCTTTTGGTGCTGTTTATATGGCAACAGATCCAGTGACTGCATCACAAACAAATAAAGGAAAATGGATTTACGGATTTTTAATTGGTTTTATTTCAATTATGATTCGTGTATTTAATCCTGCATACCCAGAAGGAGTATTCTTGGCAATCTTATTAATGAATGTATTTGCTCCAACTATAGACCATTATGTGGTTCAAGGAAACGTAAAGAAAAGATTAAAACGTGCTAAAGTTAAAACTGCCTAAGTTATGAGCAAGAAAACAGATAGTAATAGTTATACAATGATTTTCGCTGTGGTAATGGTGTTAATTGTTGGTTCTTTGTTGGCATTTTTAGCATCATCGTTAAAGCCTAATATCAAGGAAAACGAAAGAATAGAAAAGCAACAAAATATTTTGTATGCTATGGGTGTTAATGAAAATGATGAGTCTAGTGCAACGTTTGTAGATACTTCAGTTGCTGGGGAGGAGTTTTCAAAGTTTATTACAGAACAATTAGTTTTAGAGGTTGAGGGTAATAAAATTACCAAACAACAAACCAGAACTGAATATATGGAAGATAACAACAAACAAGAGCCATATTTAATAGATGTGAAAAAGCAACAAGCCAATGCAAAAGCAGGTAAAGTTAGAAAACTTCCTTTATTTGTTGGCGAAAAAGACGGTAAGACTTTTTATGTAGCTCCAATTAGAGGTAAAGGTCTTTGGGATGCTATTTGGGGTTATGTTGCTATGAATGAAAACATGATAATTCAAGGGGCTTATTTTGATCATAAAGGAGAAACACCAGGATTAGGTGCAAACATTAAGCAACGTTATTTCATGGACGATTTTATTGGTGAGCATCTAATGACAGATTCTGGAGAGTTTAAAGGAATTACAGTTGCTAAAGGCAATAACGATCCTAAAAATGATGATAAAACGGATTATGAGGTAGATGCAATTGCTGGTGCTACCATTACTGGCGATGGAGTGTCTGCAATGATTAAAAAAGATTTGTCTTTATATGTACCTTACTTTAAAAATTTAAAAAAATAACTATGGGAATCTTATCAAAAAAAGACGCAGGTTTAATTAAAGACCCATTATTTGACAATAATCCCATTACAATACAAGTATTAGGAATATGCTCTGCACTAGCAATTACAGCTGAATTAAAAGCTTCTATTGTAATGGCGGTTTCAGTAATGTTTGTTTTAGGTTTAGGAAATGTTGTCATCTCTTTAATGAGAAACATTATCCCTTCAAAAATTAGAATTATTGTACAGTTGATCGTAGTTGCTACTCTAGTAATTATTGTTGATTTAGTATTAAAGGCATTTGCTTACGAACTAAGTAAAACCCTATCGGTATTTGTAGGGTTAATTATTACAAACTGTATTATTATGGGACGTTTTGAAGCATTTGCTCTAGGAAACGGACCTTGGAGATCTTTTCTAGACGGAATTGGAAATGCATTAGGCTATGGAGTAATTTTAGTTATTGTAGGTTTCTTCAGGGAGTTATTAGGCTCTGGAACTTTACTAGGGTTTAAAGTTTTAGGAGATCCAATAGAAAAAACTGGTTTGTACGCTATTGGATATGAAAATAACGGATTTATGCTCTTATCACCTATGGCATTGATAGTGGTTGGAATCATAATTTGGATTCAAAGAACCAAAAACACAACATTAATCGAAGAAGCATAAAATACTATGGAACACATTGAATTATTTTTTAAGTCGATTTTTATAGATAATATGGTATTTGCAACATTCTTAGGAATGTGTTCTTACCTAGCTATTTCTAAAAAAGTATCAACATCTGTTGGTATGGGTGCAGCAGTAATCTTTGTATTAACTGTAACTGTTCCTTTGAACTGGCTATTAGATCAATACATTTTACAAGAAGGAGCTTTATCTTGGTTAGGAGAAGAATATGCTGCTTATGATTTAAGCTTTTTATCATTTATAATGTTCATTGCAACCATTGCAACAATGGTGCAGCTAGTAGAAATTATTGTTGAGAAATTTTCACCCTCTTTATACAATTCGCTTGGTATTTTTCTGCCATTAATTGCTGTAAATTGTGCTATCTTAGGTGGTAGTTTATTTATGCAATCTCGAGAAATTCCAACTTTTGGTTTAGCCGTAACTTACGGTGTTGGCTCAGGTATTGGTTGGTTTTTAGCAATTCTTGCTATTTCAGCTATTCGTGAAAAAATAAGATATTCATCTGTTCCTCCTGCTTTAAGAGGATTGGGTATTACCTTCATAATCACTGGATTAATGGCAATTGGTTTTATGAGTTTTGGTGGTATGCTAACTGGTGGAGATGAAGAGAAAAAAGAAACTCCAAAACCGAATGCTGAAGTTGAAATTTTAAAAAAGTTAGATAAGAAAAAGGATGCTAAAGTAGTAGCAGACAATACAAACATAAATAAATAGGCAAATGATATTAGCAGCAGGTACAACAGGTACAGTCATTGCAACAGTAGCAGCTTTTTTATTAATCACGCTGGTATTAGTTACATTATTATTAGTGGTAAAACAAAAATTATCTCCTTCTGGTCCGGTTACTATAACCATAAATGGCGAAAAGAAAATAGAGGTTGCTTCTGGTAGTACACTTTTGACTACATTAGGAAATGAAAAAATATTTTTACCATCTGCATGCGGTGGTGGTGGTTCTTGTGTACAATGCGAGTGTCACGTAAATGCAGGAGGAGGCGAGGCATTACCTACAGAAACTCCTCACTTTACACGTAAAGAACTACAACATGGTATTCGTTTGGCTTGCCAAGTCAAAGTAAAGCAAGATATGGATATTTCTATTCCAGAAGAGATTTTTGGAATTAAAAAATGGGATGCTGTAGTTGTTAGAAACTATAACGTAGCTTCTTTCATTAAAGAATTTGTTGTGGAAATCCCAGAAGATATGGGTTACAAAGCGGGTGGTTATATTCAAATAGAAATTCCACCTTGTGAAATTAACTATTCAGATATGGATATTACAGCTCACCCTGAGGAACATGAAACTGCAGATAAATTTGAGGCTGAGTGGGACAAGTTTAAACTTAGACCTCTTGTAATGAAAAACACAGAAACTGTAGAAAGAGCATATTCTATGGCTTCTTACCCTGCCGAAGGAAGAGAGATTATGTTAAACGTTCGTATTGCAACTCCACCTTTTGATAGAGCAAAAGGAGGTTGGATGGATGTAAATCCTGGTGTTGCTTCTTCTTATATATTCAATTTAAAGAAAGGAGATAAATGTGTAATTTCTGGTCCTTATGGAGAGTTTTTTATCAACGAATCTGAATCGGAAATGTTGTATGTAGGAGGTGGTGCTGGTATGGCTCCAATGCGTTCACATTTATATCACTTATTCAGAACATTAAAAACAGGAAGAAAAGTTACCTATTGGTATGGTGGACGTTCTAAAGCAGAATTATTTTACATCGAACACTTTAGAGCTTTAGAAAAAGATTTCCCTAATTTTAAATTTTATATTGCCTTATCGGATCCTTTAGAGGCTGATAATTGGAAAACTAAAAAAGATATCAATGATGAAACAGGAGACGGATTCGTTGGTTTTATACACAATTGTGTAATAGATAACTATTTGAACCATCATGAATCGCCAGAAGATTTAGAATTGTACTTTTGTGGACCTCCATTAATGAACAAAGCAGTTCAAAAAATGGGAGAAGATTTTGGTCTTGCAGATGAAAACATACGTTTTGACGACTTTGGAGGATAAGACATCTAATAGAATAAAAAAGCCGATTCAAATTTGAATCGGTTTTTTTATATCTTAATGTGTCTCGTTCTAAAATAGTGTTACACCGAAACATTATATCATGGATAAAATTTGCAAGAAAATAACATCAATTCTAAATTAACTTAAAAATGTCTGTAAATGATAAACGGGTTCACCATCTTCTTGCTTAAAAAGTTTGGAAAAATCCATCACATTATCAATTTGATCTAATTGACACAAGGTATCAATAACCGCTGAAAGTCCTTTAAATAAAATATCTTTAGATCTAGAGTTTAAAGGCTTATTATTGTAATGACACAAAGGTGTTTTAAAACCACAAGCCTCTAAAAAAGTTTTTTCTATTTTCAACAATTCTTGAGGAGTATAGCCATTAAATTTTCTGCCTAAATTTTGATGCACCCGTCCCACATAATTTAAGACTAATGACCCATGTTGATTTGATAAATGCTTCCAACTATCATGATTATCTAAAATATTTCCTACAGCACAAGCTGTGCAATCTTCTGGATTGAGTCTATTATTATGATATGCATTGTATAATTTAATCAAAGCTTGTTCAAGTCTATAAGTCGTCTTCATCTCTTTAATTTTAAAAAACTAAGTTAAGAAATAAATATTGTTCATTGAAACTAATAATTAAATCAGAAAATTCAAATTATTATAAATAAGAGTTCGCAATGATTTTTTATCAATTGATTAAATTGTATTTTTGATATGATTAATCACATCGATGAAAAGTATTCGCAAAATTCTTAAGAAGAATAAATATTATAGCATAAAATTAAAAAGGATCAAAACCAATCATTTAGAATTAAATGCAAAAATTAATGGAGTACAAGGAAGCTTTATTTTAGATACGGGTGCTTCTAACTCTTGTGTAGGTTTGGATTTAATTTCTAATTTTAATTTAGATACTAAAGAGAGTGAAACAAAGGCAGCTGGCGCAGGAGCTACTGATATGGATACGCTTCAGTCTGAAAATAATGTCTTAAGAATTGGAAAATGGAAATCAAAAAAATGCCATTTAGTTTTGTTTGATTTATCTCATGTAAATACGGCATTACTTCAGCACAATGCAGAAAAAGTAGATGGTATTATTGGTGCTGATATTTTACAAAAAGGAAAAGCATTCATTGATTATAATGAGAATATTTTATACTTAAAAAAAACCAAGAAATAATTAAAATAGTTAAAAATGAGTTTGGAAAAACGAGTAATGGATAAGCTAAAAGAAGCAATGAGAGCGAAAGACACAGTTGCTTTACAAGCTTTAAGAGCAGTAAAATCATCTTTTTTATTAGCAAAAACTGAATCGGGTGCTCAAGAAGGTTTGACTGAAGATCAAGAAATAAAAATAATTCAAAAACAAGTAAAACAAAGAAAAGATAGTGCTGCTGTATTTTTAAAACAAGGAAGAGAAGATTTGGCCAATCCAGAATTAGATGAAATCGCTGTCTTAAAACAATTTTTACCCGAAGCTCTATCTGAAGAAGCAATTGAAACTTTTGTTACTGCTACCATTGAAAAAATTAGTGCTTCTGGAATGAAAGATATGGGGAAAGTTATGGGAATAGTTTCCAAAGAATTGGCAGGAAGAGCCGATGGTAAAACTATTTCTGGTCTCGTAAAAAAACATTTAATGTTATAAACAATTAGAAATAAAAATAGCATAATAAAAGGCTCCATAGTTCAACTGAATAGAATATCAGATTTCGGCTCTGAGGGTTGCAGGTTTGAATCCTGCTGGAGTCACAAAGGTCGTCTAAGGAAGTAAAACTTAGATGGCCTTTTTTCTTTTTTATGTAAAGTTTTATTCTTCTTTAAAATAGCATATCAAATTAAAAAATTACTTGAATCTAATTTAAATATTGTTTGATTGCCATTCTATGTTTTGGTAAACTTTTGTTGTAATCTTCTACCAATAACTCTAGTATTTCTGGAGATTTTACACCAATATCTTTTTTATGACGATATTTAGAAACATATAAATTATAAGTTTTATTGAACTTTTCAAAAATCAAAAAATGTGTTTCATTTAGTTCTGAAAAAGATATTTCGTTTCCTGAGAAAGTGCCTGAAGTATCCTTTATGAAATTAGAAAACTCATAATATTTAAATATATTTTCCATATTTAAACCAATTCTGCAGATAAACCTAACTGTAAAAGTTTAGAACATCTAGGCTCTAAATCTTTAAATTCGCCCGATTTAACTGTACATTTACCTTTGTAATGCACTAATATTGTGCATTGTTCTGCTTGTTCTAAAGTATGCTCACAAACATCTATCAAAGATTCAATTACAAAATCAAAAGTATTAACTTCATCATTATGCAAAACAATTTCGTGCTGATATGTTTCTTGCTCTAAAACATCTACTTCTTCTTGATTTTTTTCTCTTGTATTCATATTAGCAAAATTACAACTTATTGTATTTTAATGCAACCCAATTATTTCTTTCAATAAAGGTTTCTAATTTTAATTGATACTTAATTACTTCAATATCAATTACTGGAATATCTTCTTTATAAAAACCACTTAATAAAAGAACCCCTTTATCATTTAAACAATTGGCATACGTTTGCATATCCTTCAACAAAATATTTCTATTGATATTTGCGATAATTAAATCATATTTCTTACCGATTAATAAAGAAGCATCCCCTTCAAAAACAAAAATATCGTTGCAATTATTACGTCGTACATTTTCTAAAGCATTTAAATAACACCAATTATCAATATCAATAGCATCTATTGGTTTGGCATTTTTCATTTCAGCAAAAATGGCCAAAATTCCTGTTCCACAGCCCATATCTAAAACTTTCTTATTCTTTAGATCCAACTTTAGTAAATGTTGAATCATCATATGCGTTGTTTCATGGTGACCAGTTCCAAAACTCATTTTAGGCTCAATAACAATGTCATATTTTAAATTTGGATTATTATGGAATGGAGCTCTAATACTAACTAAATCATCCACCTGAATAGGTGTAAAATTCTTTTCCCATTCTGCATTCCAATTCGTTTGTGCTATCTCTTTTTTAGTATATGATATTACAAACTCATCAGAATTTAAAATAAAAACATTTTCTAAAAGACGGGTATTATTCATCTCCTTTTGAACGTAAGCTACTACCCCATTTTCATTTTCAACAAAACTCTCAAAACCTATATTACCCAATTCGGCTATTAAAATTTCGGTTGCTGGCTCCTTGGGTGTTATTGTAAACCTATATTCTAAATAAATATTATCCATAAAAAAAGCATCAAGATTAGTAATCTTGATGCAAATTTATGTTTTTTAAAAGAATTGTTCTATTTAAATTGCTCTTATGATTGAAGAAAAGTCTTCTGCTTTTAAAGAAGCACCTCCAATTAACCCGCCATCTACATCTGGCTTAGAAAAAATTTCTTTTGCATTTGCCGGCTTTACACTGCCGCCGTATAAAATTGATAAATTATCCGCAATTTCTTGATTATATTTTTTTGCAATTACATTTCTTATAAATGCATGCATTTCTTGAGCTTGCTCAGGACTTGCAGTTTCTCCTGTACCAATTGCCCAAACTGGCTCGTATGCTAAAACAACTTTACTCCAATCTTCTGCAGCAATATGTAAAATTGAATTTCTTAGCTGACTACCAACTTCTAATAGATGATTATCTGTTTTTCTTTCTTCTAACTTTTCTCCAAAACAAAAGATAACTTCTAAATCATTAGCTAAAGCCGCACTCACTTTCTCTGCAAGAATTTCATCAGATTCTTTAAAAATAGCTCTTCTCTCAGAATGACCTATAATTACAGTTTTAATACCTACCGATTTTAACATATCTGCAGAAACCTCACCTGTATACGCTCCATTTTTAGTCTGATGCATATTCTGTGCAACTACCTCTATATTTGTCTCTTCTGTTTGAATTACAGCCGATTCTAAATTTATAAAAGAAGGAGCAATAATTACTCTTGTATTATCTAAAGTTAAGTCTTTGATCTCTTCTTGTAACTCGGTAATTAGATTTTTAGTTTCTCCTTTACCATTATTCATTTTCCAGTTACCAGCTACTATTTTTTGTCTCATAATTACTTTTTTAAGTATACTGTAAATTTAATAAATGAAATATAAATAATAAGTAGAAAAAAAAATAGTTACTAAAACGATTTACTTATAGAGTTAGTAAGGCTTTTCGAATATTTTTGTCTGATGCTTTTGTAGCTTTAAAAAGTGTAATATCTCCTTTTTCGTCTATTACCATGTATCTAGGAATCCAACCTAAGTTTATAAAATCTACAAAATCTCCATCATTCATTCCTTTAGGCAGGTTATAATGTTCACCAACTAAATTGTATTTTTTTACAGCTCTTTTCCATGAAGAATTGCTAATATCCGCAGACAAAAATAGGTATACCACGTCAGGAAACTCTTCTTGTATTTTTTTTACCCTAGGAAAGCCAACAATACAATCTTTACACCAAGAAGCCCAAACATCAATCAAAATCTTTTTTCCTTTATGATTGTATATAATTTCTCCTAAGGTAATTTTAGAATTATCTAAACCTATAAGCATTTCCAAATTAACTTCTTTTGAAAATTGTTTTGGTTTCTCTGATACACAACTAAACACAAAACCAATAAATAAAAATAAAATGCTTTTTTTCATTTAAACTCTGTCTATTAAAACAACAATATCTTACAAATCCTAAAAGTTAAAAATAGTACTTTTGTAAAACAGTAAACAAAAATAATGACAACGAAAGAACTAGTATCACAAATAAATCTAAAAAAATCATTTTTATGTATTGGTTTAGATGTTGATTTGAATAAAATTCCAAAACATTTATTAACTGAAGAAGATCCTATTTTTGAATTTAATAAGGCTATTATTGATGCTACTCAACACTTATGTGTAGCTTACAAACCAAACACTGCTTTTTACGAGGCATATGGTATTAAAGGTTGGCAATCTCTAGAGAAAACTATCAATTACATTAATAAAAACTATCCAGAAATTTTTACTATTGCTGACGCCAAAAGAGGTGATATTGGAAATACCTCAACGATGTACGCAAAAGCTTTTTTTGAAGATTTAGCATTTGATTCTGTTACGGTAGCTCCTTACATGGGCAAGGATTCAGTTGAACCGTTTTTAAACTTTAAAAATAAACATACTATTCTGCTAGCCTTAACGTCTAATGAAGGTGCTTTTGATTTTCAAACTAAAAAAACAGATAATACAGAGTTATATAAAGAAGTATTAGAAACTTCTAAAAAATGGATAAACTCCGAAAATTTAATGTACGTAGTTGGTGCAACAAAAGCGGAATACTTTAAAGAAATTAGAAAAATCATACCAGAATCTTTTCTTTTGGTTCCTGGTATTGGAGCGCAAGGAGGGAACTTAAACGAAGTTTGTAAATATGGTTTAACAAAGAATATAGGTCTATTGGTAAACTCCTCTAGAGGCGTTATATATGCTTCTAACAATAAAGACTTTGCCTCTGCTGCTAGGCAGAAAGCTAAAGAACTACAACTACAAATGGAAAGTATTCTAAATTAGAATATGAAATTAAAAGACCAACTTAATAATAAAATAGAACTAGATTACATTCCTAAAAAAATTATTTGTTTAGTCCCTAGCATTACTGAATTGTTAGTAGATCTAGAACTAAAAAATAATATTGTTGGAATCACTAAATTTTGTGTGCACCCAAGTAATTTAAAACAAAATAAAAAAGTTGTTGGAGGTACCAAAAATATAAATCTTAACAAAATAAATGCACTAGAACCAGACTTTATAATTTGTAATAAAGAAGAAAACACCAAAGATATTGTTGCGCAGTGCAAAGGAATAACTAACACTTATGTGTCAAATATTAATTCCATAAAAGATACTTTAGAACTTATTGAAGATTTTGGTGAAATTTTTTCTTGTAGAACAAAAGCTAAAAGTATTTCTAATGAGATTAATCGCAAACATTTAGATTTTTTACATTTTATGAAAAATAAAAAATCTAAAAAAACTGCTTATTTCATTTGGAAAAATCCTTGGATGGTTGCCGGAAATAACACTTTTATAAACCACTTGTTGGAAGTAAATAAATTTGAAAATATTTTTAAATCAAAAAGTCGTTATCCAGAGATAGATTTAAAAGTCTTTAAACATTTTGACGATTTAGAATATATTTTTCTATCCTCAGAACCTTATCCATTTAAAGAAAAAGATATAGCAGAATTAAAAGTGTTCAGCAAAGCTGCTAAAATTATTTTAGTAGATGGAGAATGTTTTTCGTGGTATGGAAGCCGACTTATTAAGGCTTTTGATTACTTTAAAAATTTGCAGTTAGATTTAGTACAAAGTGACTTCTCTATCTAAATAACGAACTTGATCAATCTTTTTTAAAAGTTTCATTGCTTTATAAGCAGCAATATCACTTTTTACTTCATCTATAAATTTATAATCATTAGACTTTTCAATTAACCTTAAACACCTATCTTTAAGATGTCTTTTGTAATTAATTAGCTTCTTATTAGTATGCATTATTGTACTTTGTGATTGATTGCACTTTAAAGATACTAAAAAAAATAACAATTTTAATTTTTGTCTTGCATGGAGAATACCTCTTTCAATAAAGAAGTATCTCTTAAACCCACTTTTTCACGTATCCCCTTTTCTTCTTCACCTATCATGGTAAATACTCCCGTTAAGGCTTCATCTGTTACATATTTGGTAAGATCTGGGTTTACTTTTTTAACAAAGGGAAGACCATTGTACTTTGAGATAATACCGCTCCAAACTTTATCTGCACCTACCTTGTTAAAAGATTTTTCTATTACCGGACTAAAACTAGCAAACAAATCTGTTGATGTTTTTGTTTTTAAATAACTAGTTGCTGCATTTTCATCACCAAGTAATATATTTTTGGCATCACTAAAAGAAATATTTTTAACTGCATCAATAAAAATAGGAGTTGCAGTTTTCACCGCATCTTCTGCTGCTCTATTTAAAACTTTTACACCTTCGTCTGCCAAATTACCCAATCCTGCTCTACGAAGACCTTTTTCTACAGCTCTTAATTCTTTTGGAAAAGCAATTTTCACCAATTCATTTTTATAAAAACCATCTTTAGCTGTTAATTTAGAGACTTGATTCTTTATACCATGATCTAAGGCTTCCTTTAATCCGTTTCCAATTTCATTTTGACTGAGATTTGAAGATTTCAAAATAGAATTAATAATATCTTGTGCTTGAGTATTGATTGAAAAACTAAGCAGAACAGAAAAGAAAAATATTTTTTTTATCATAATATTAAAATTTTTAAATAAGTATTTATTAAAGAACTTAAGAAAAAGAATCTGTTTTTTTATCATAACCATAAGGGCAATGTTTACATCCACTTTTACAACAATACCCTCTTTTTAAATGATATTTTTCTGTAAAAACCTTATAGCCTTGTTCATTTAAATAAAAATCTTCGGGCTTTAACTCCACTCTAGTTTTGAACATAGTGCTAAAATAAGAAATTTAAAGCTTATTTAAACTCCAATCGTTTATCTTTTACAGAATTAATTCTTAAAACTTTAAAGTCTAAAATATAATTTTGATACAACCTCCATGGAAATTTATCTCCTTGTTTTGGTAGAATATCTTTTGCTCTATGAATGTATCCTGAATCTAAGTTTATTAAAGGTAATTCACCTAAATTCTCTTCTATTACCTTAGATTTTATAGATTGATATTTATGCTTTTCCATAAACTTCAAAACTCTAGAAATATATTCACTAGTTAAATCGCTTTTTAATGTCCATGAAGCATTTGTATAGCCTGCAAAAACAAAAAAGTTTGGTAAACCACTCAACATTAAACCTTTATAGATAAACTCTTTTGTAATATCAAAAGGATGTCCATTTAAAGAAATTTTTGCTCCACCAAAAGGTAATAATTTTAATCCAGTTGCACTTACAATAATATCTGCTTCTATAATTTTTCCCGAATTTAATTCGATTCCATTTTTAACAAAAGTTGATATAGTATCTGTAATTACATCTGCTTTTCCCTTTTTAATCGCCTTAAAAAAATCGCCATCTGGCACTAAACAAAAACGTTGATCCCAAGGTTTGTAATTAGGAGAAAAATGCGGTGCTAATGGAAACTCATCACCCAATTCTTTTTTTATCCCTTTTAAGATAAACTTTTTCATGGTCTTTGGAAATTTTCTACACAAATTATAGAAAATCATATCTCCTAAAATATTTTTTGTTCTTACCACAGAATGTGCAATTTTACTCGGTAAAATCCACTTGATGAATTTAGCAACTACATCTTTATTAGGCAGAGCTGCAATATAAGTTGGTGTTCTTTGCAACATAGTTACTTTCTCTACATTTTCCGCAATTTTTGGCACAATAGTAACCGCGGTTGCCCCGCTGCCAATTACTACTACTTTTTTATTTTGATAGTTTAAACTTGTATGCCATTTCTGAGGATGAACGAACTTTCCTTCAAAGTTTTCAAAACCTTTAAAATCTGGGGTATAACCTGAATCGTAATTATAATAACCACTGGCATTAAAAATAAATTGTGTAGTATATGTGTTTTCTTCCTTTGTTTTTGGATTCAAAGTTTTAATTGTCCATAAATTTTTCTTTGTATCAAAATTATAGGAAATTACTTTTCTATTAAATGCAATTTTGTCCTTTACTTTATATTCTTCTGAAGCTTCATTTAGATATTTTAAAATTGATGGAGCATCTGCAAAAGATTTATCATCATCCCAAGTTTTAAAAGAATAACCAAAAGTATACATGTCTGAATCTGAACGAACTCCCGGATATTTAAACAAACTCCAAGTACCACCAATTTCTGATCTTGCTTCTAATATTTTATAGGTTTTATTCGGGTTTTTTCTTTGCAAATGACAAGCAGCTCCAATGCCAGAAAGGCCGGCTCCAATAATGATAATATCGTATTTCATTAGTTCTTATTGTTTCTAATTTCGCTTCTTCTCATAGGCATGCCATCAATAAAAGCAAAAAGTTTTTCTGTTGATAAAAATTCTGTTTGTTCTAATTTAATTCCTCCATCCAAACCAATTAAAATAAGTTTAAACATGCTATCTGATTTATTGTACTTCCTAAACATTTTATCATTTTGAATTGTATTTTTATTTAAATGCTCAAATTGATAATTTTCAGGTATAATTTTATAAATTAATATTTTTCTTTGTTTTAATTCTTCAGTTTTAGATGCTAAAGTCTCATTTTGTCTTTTAAAAATATTTGATGTAAGATCTTTTGTAATGATCAAAACAAGACGGTTTTTCCATTGATGTTCTTTCAAATCTTGGCAGTAAGCGTTGGAGGTAAATAAAAAAGTAACAAGCAGCAACAGATTTTTTTTCAGCATAAAAAAGTATCAATCAATTGCTTTTTTTAAGGCCTCTTTGCCCCCAACAACAGGAATTGTAATTGTTGTGCTTTCTAGATCAACTGTCAATTCAGTTCCTGGCTCTGGTAATAATGTATATTGATTATCACTAGAAAAAATCAGTAAACCAATTTGTTGTCCTTTTTTTATAATTTGGTCATCCGGCTGCAAATCAAAAGTCATTTCATAAAACTTACCAGGTTTTAAGGGTTTACTTTTTGTTAAAGATTTATAATTCTGTAAATCTGCCCAACCTCGAGTAATAATATTATCCGTTATTTTAACATTTCGTCCTTTGCTCCATGGTAAAGAAACTAAATACACAGATAAATTTACAGCTTCTTTAGAACTTGCGGCTTTTATTGTGATTGAAGGCACTCCAGAAATATGAACATCTTCGTTCAGAATTGGAGAAACATACAATAATCTGTGATTTGTATATTCAGCTTGTGCCAATGCCTCTGAAGAAAAAGAATAATTATCTATTATTGTTTCTTTCTCTTTCACATTCGAATCAACTAAAGAGAGATTTCCAATTTTTGGAGCATTCCCATTTAAATACATTGTCACGTTTTTTGCTGCTGGATTTGGATAATTTGTATATGCAGTTGGTTCACTTCTTTTATCATTTTCTCTAACAATCCAGGCTTTTGCATCATTTTCGACACCATTGTCTACACCATGTAAGTACTTGGTAAACCAACGATTCATCATTTTTAATGGTGGCGGACCTCCATGACCATTTTGATGATAATAAATTTGAGTTTGTAAGCCCATTTCTGATGCTTTTTTGTAAATACGATAACTATGCTCTGGCATCACATTCCAATCATTAAACCCATGAGACATTAACAACGCAGCCTTCATTGGTTTCATTTCATTCAAATAATCTCTACCTGCCCAAAAATCATTATAATCACCAGATGCCCTGTCCATTCCATTTAATAGTTCTGTATCTCTAATAACTTTATTATTTCTTGCTCTATTCTCTTCTTTTCCACTATGGATAAAATCATACAAAACATCTATATCCTCACCTAAATAACCTCCAGGAGAACGCACCAAACCATTTGATCTGTAATAATGATAATAAGAAGTATTTGGAGCAACAGGAATAATTGCTTCTAAACCTTCTACCCCGGTTATTGCTGCTGCTAAAGGAATTGTACCATTATAAGAAGTCCCTGTCATGCCAACTTTTCCAGTAGACCAAAATGCCTTTACTTCTTCATTTCCAGTTCTGGATTTGTAGCCTTTTACTCTTCCATTTAACCAATCTATAACTGCTTTTGGCGCTAAAGACTCATTGTCTCCGCCAACAGTTGGCGCTCCATCAGACAATCCTGTTCCTGGTGATGAAGAGTGCACTACAATATAACCTCTAGGCACCCAAGTTTGTATTTGCGAATTAGAGATAATTGGACGTTTCCCCGTTCTTTGTACATCAGACCTTGTTGGTTCTGCTACTTTTTCTCCTAATTCGTGTTTTACATTCCAGAATAGTTCTTTGCCCCCACTTGCAATTCCTGCATAATAAGGGCTAGATTCGTAAACAACAGGTAGTTTTAAGCCGTTTTCTGTTTCTGCAGGTCTAGTTACATCAACATGCATTCTATCCATTTTTCCATCTCCATCAGTATCAAAATTGGTTTCTACCCATAAATCATGTCGTAACCATTTTGATTTATCACTAAAAGCTTGCACAATTTGAGCTTCTCCATCTTTAAATACTGGTTTTACATCTTGCGCATTCATTTGAAATGCAAATGCTGCTAATAGTATTACTAGGTTTTTCATAGTACTATTTTAAAACTGACAATTGAATACTAGAATCTGTAAAAACAGTATGAGTATGTGTTTCAAAATCCTTCTCATCTGCTTTATAAATATTATCCACATACGTTTGTGGATTTAAATCTATTAAAGGAAACCAAGTGCTTTGCACTTGAATTTGAAGTTTATGTCCTTTACGAAAGGTATGAAAAACGTCTTGTAATTTTATATTTACGTCAGTTTTTTTATTTGCTATAAATGGTTCTGGATTTTCAAAACTGTTTCTAAAACGCCCTCTTAAAACTTCGCTTCTTACCATTAAATGATAATTACTCATTTTTAAATGATCTTGTAAACCTTCATTATCTTCAGCAATATCAGAAGGATGTACATCTATTACTTTTACAATCCAATCTGCTGCAGTACCCGTTGTTGCTACTTTTAGTTTGGCTAAAATATCACCAGCCAACGTATAATCTTCTGTTAAAACATCCGTTTCAAAAACGAGAACATCCGGTCTTCTTGCTGCAAAACGCTGGTCATCAGTCATATATTTACGAGGTGTAAAAACTGTCTTAATATCTTCTGAATAAGGAACTGGACGTTTAATATCACTAATAAATTCTATTCCTTTTGTCAATTTTTTATCGGCAGTTAATTCTTGATTATGAGATAAAAACCAATCTTGTTTTACCACATTTTTTGGTGGCCAAGAATCGTAAGATTTCCATTCTTTTTTACCTGAATCAAAAACGTAAGCTTCTGGCAAACCTGAATTTTTATCTCCGTTTCCTTTTAAGAAATGATTAAAGAATTTTGTTTCTATTTCTGTTTGAAACTTTAATGAAATAGAATCACCAAAATAATAATTCCCTACAGTATTTTTAACGGTATTTCTTGCCCATTTACCATGATCCCAAGGCCCAAAAACCATTGTATTGTAATTGTCTTTTCCATGTTTTTCTATGCCTTTGTAAGTTTCTAAAGGACCATATAAATCTTCTGCATCAAACCAACCTCCAACAATCATAGTTGCTACAGTACTTGGCACTTTATTCATGTGTTGTATAATTCCTTTACTTTTCCAGTTTTCATCGTAATTAGGATGCTCTACAATTTCTTTCCAAAAGAAATCGTCAATTTTCTCTTTTGATGCTGCTGCATTCACATCTAACTTATCATATTGAAAATATTCATTCAAATTTTTTAAAGGACCTTTATCCAAAAAGAACTGATATTGATCTTGGGAATTCATTTTAGGAAAAGAATACCAAGTAGAATCTACAGGTGTGTTTTTGTAAGTACCAAATAACGAAATTGCTCTAAAATAGCTTAGTAGAAAAGCTCCATTATGATGAAAATCATCAAAGAAAAAATCTCCAATACATGCTTGAGGAGAAGCTGCTTTTAATGCAGGATGTGCATCAATTGCAGAAACTGTTGCATAATGACCTGGATAAGAAATCCCCCAAGTACCAACATTTCCATTGTTGTTTTCTACATTATTCACCAACCAATTTATAGTATCATATGTATCTGAAACTTCATCAGATTCATTTTCGTTTTTGTTTGGTATATATGCACGCATATTGTCATAAACACCCTCGCTCATCCATCGTCCACGAACGTCTTGGTAAACCACAATATTACCCTCTTTCATTAAATGCACATTTGGACCTATTTTTGTTTTCATTCCTGTACCATAAGGTCTTGAACTGTATGGTGTTCTTTGCATTAAAATGGGGTATTCTTTTGAAGTATCTTTAGGAGAGTATATAGTTGTGTGTAGTTTTATACCATCTCTCATTTCAATATCAACCTCCTTTTTTGTGTAGTTATCAGTAACAAAAGTATCTTTTATTGCCTCCTTTTCTTTTGCTTTATTGCAAGAGATGCATATTATAAAACTGGTAAAAATTAATAAAATATTTTTTTTCATATGTTGAATTATTTAATTGCTCTAAAATTACAAAAGTAAAGTGGAATAATAGTTATTTCTTTATGATCAAATTGCAACAGCATCACTCCATAATATTCAAATTTTAATGAATTTTGACAATTTTTAAAAATTTATAACTATTTTTATATCTACAAATTTACAACTCAATAATTATGAAAAATACAATTCTTACTGTAATTACCTGCTTATTTTTATCATTTTCTAATATTGCTCAATCAAATAATACAAATTTAAAAGTCGGCGATACTTTTACAATTGGAGAAACTAAAATGAATAATTACAAATACATCAAATTTCCAAAAGATAATTTTATAATTAAAAAAGGTGGCTTTGCAAACTATAATAATATTGTAAATAAAAAAGTAGAGATTACCGCTATTAAAGAAAAAATAGGTGGTGAAATTTTAGCAACTATACAGTTAAAGTCTGGAAGAAAATTTTTCGGTAAGTATAAATATATCAAAGCAAACATTAAAGGCGCCATTTCTTCTAAAGAACTATTGACGGATTAACTTTGATATGTATATTTATTAAAAGACTTTCTAATAATGAAAGTCTTTTTTTGATTTATATCTTCTCAAAAAACGAATCATAATCAAAGTAATTTGGTAGCCTGCTGAAATAGCTAATATCCCACATTTCATAATTAATTCATTTTTACATCAACTTTTGGCATCTTTCTTGTGTCAAAAATATAAACTACAAAAATCAAATTGGTCAAACTTTAATAAAACTCTCCAGTAATATAGGAGTTAAATGTAATTTATTAATTTTTAAAAACTAGGTATTATGAGTAGAAAAGAATCTCCAGAAATTAATGCGGGTTCAATGGCTGACATCGCATTTTTATTATTAATCTTCTTTTTGGTAACTACTACTATGGACGTAGACTCCGGAATTATGCGTAAAATTCAAAAAAAAGAAAAAGTTGCTGAAAATATTAGCATCAAAGAAAAAAACATTTTAGAAGTTTACATCAATGCTAAAAATGAAGTCATGGTAGATAACGAAATTATTCTGCTAAAAGATTTAACACAAATTGGTATTGATTTTATTGACAATGCAGGTGGTTTGGATAAGAACGATGTTGCTTGTGATTGGTGCGAAGGAAATAGACTTTCCAATTTATCAGATCATCCTTCAAAGGCTTTTATCTTACTAAAAGCAAATAGAAATACCACATATGAAACTTATATCTCTGTATTAGATCATTTAAATTCTAGCTATACTTTTCTAAGAAATAAAGTGGCGATAAAGCTTTATAATCAAAACTATGAAAGTCTATTAAATGAATTTAAAAAATCAAACTCAAAAGACATCTCGTTAAAAAATAAAATAACTATTATTCGCGAAAAATATCCATTATTATTATCTGATACTGATATTAAAAACTGATATGGTACTCACAAAATTTATTAGTACTTTTACCTAAAATCAATTGATTTTATGTTAGATTTTGTGCCATTTTCTATATTAGATGTACTAGATATTTTACTGGTAGCTACTCTTCTTTATTACATTTATAAACTTTTAAAAGGTACAGTTGCCATTAATATTTTTATTGGTATTGCCTTTATATTCTTTATATGGAAAATAACTCAAGCATTAAAAATGGAAATGCTAAGTGGTATTTTAGGTTATTTACTTTCTGGCGGTGTTATTGCTTTAATTATTGTATTTCAACAAGAAATTAGAAAGTTTTTATTGATGATTGGGACCACAAATTTTTCAAATAAAAAAAGCTTTTTAAGACAGCTAAAATTTTTACAAACTGAAATAAATTCAGAAGTTGAAACTGAAAAAATTATTACCGCTTGTAATAATATGTCTAAAACCAAAACAGGTGCTTTAATTGTTATTGAAAGAACAAACGGATTAGACTTTTTAATAAATACTGGAGATCAAATGAATGCCCTTGTTAATGAGGTAATTTTAGAAAGTATTTTTTTTAAAAATAGCCCTCTGCATGATGGAGCAACCATTATTAGAGATAATTATGTTGTGGCTACTAGAGTAGTTTTACCTGTTTCTGATAGCACAAAAATACCTGCACGTTTTGGATTGAGACATAGAGCTGCTATAGGCGTAACTGAAAAAACTGATGCTGTTTGTTTGTTGGTTTCTGAAGAAACTGGAGAAATTTCTTATATTAAAGATGGCGAATTTGTCTTATACACTACTCAAGATGAACTCAACGAAAAGTTAAAAAATGATTTGATGTAGCTATGAAGCCACTTCTAAGCTAAATTGTTTATCATAGAGATTTTTGTAGTATCCACTATCTTTTTCAAGCAATTCTGTATGTGTCCCTTTTTCTACAATCAAACCTTTATCCATTACAATAATTTGATCTGCCTGTTTTATAGTTGCTAATCTATGTGCAATAACAATTGATGTCCTGTCTTTTGTAATAGTATCTGTTGCATACTGAATCATTTGTTCTGCATGAGCATCTACAGAAGAAGTTGCTTCATCCAAAATTAAAATACTTGGCTTACTTACATAAGCTCTTAAAAATGCAATTAACTGTCTTTGACCAGAAGAAAGCATTGCGCCTCTTTCTTTTACATTGTAATTATAACCTCCAGGAAGTGTCATAATAAAATCGTGAATACCAATCTGTTTTGCAGCTTTTTCTACTTCCTTTAAACTAATATTACTATTTTTTAAGGTGATATTATTTAAGATGGAATCTGAAAACAAAAACACGTCTTGCAACACAATAGCAACTTGATTTCGCAAACTTTCTAAAGTATATGCATCCACAGCAATACCATCAATTGCAATTGCACCAGAGTCAATTTCGTAAAAACGATTGATTAAATTTATAATTGTAGATTTTCCCGCACCTGTGGCTCCAACAATAGCAATTGTTTGTCCACTCTTTACATTCAAAGAAATACCTTTTAAAACTTCCTCATGTTTTATATAACTAAATCTAACGTCTTTTAAGTTGATATTTCCTTTTAAATTCTCAGCTTTAATTGTTCCGTTTTTTACAATACTACTCTCTGTATCTATTACTTTAAAAACGCGCTCTCCTGCAACAATTCCCATTTGTAATTGGTTAAATTTATCTGCGATTTGACGCAAAGGTCTAAATAGCATTTGAGCGAATTGAATGAACCCCATAATCATACCAATGGAGATTCCTGAATTTTGAATTACTTGACCACCACCAAACCAAACAATTAAACCAATACCAATTGATGATAAAATCTCTGCAATAGGGAAGAATATCGAAAAATACCAAATGGTTCTTATATTGGCCTTTTTATGCTTGTTGTTAATTTCTTTAAAATTCTGGTATTCAATTTTTTCTCTATTAAAAAGTTGAACAATTTTCATTCCTGTAACTCTTTCTTGAACAAAGCCATTTAAATTAGCAACTTGATTACGAACCTCTTGAAAGGTTGCTTTAATAGCCACTTGAAATAATTTTGTTGCATAAATTAAAATAGGTAAAATGGCTAAAGTGATTAATGCTAGCTTCCAATTTAAAACTAACATTACAATTGTAACGGCTATCATTTTAAGAATATCACTTAAAATGGTAAACACGCCATTACTAAAAAAAGCAGCAATAGTTTCAATATCAGAAACTACTCTTGTTACTAATTTACCCACAGAATTATTATCAAAATAAGACATTTTAAACTGTAAAATATGTCTAAAAATCTTTGCTCTAATATCTCTAATAATATGTTGCCCTACCCAATTGGCAAAGTAAATAAAAGTGAACTGAAGTAAAACTTCAATAAACAAGATGCCCAACATTAAAAGCGTATAATTTAATAAGCCCGGTTTGTCATTTGCAAGAATATAATCGTTTACCGTATTAATTAATAATAAAGGAGATAATACTGAAAACAATGCCAATAGTATTGTTGAAGAAGACGCTATGAAAAAATACAAACGGTAACGTTTTGCAAAAGACATTAATCTCTTAAAAATTTGCATATCAAAAGCATTTCCTGTTTTTTCTGCCAAAACTTAGTATTTTATATGGGTTAAAAATAATCCTTTTGCAGGAACTGATAAACCTGCATTAGCCCTATTCTTACTTTCTATTATTTGTTTAAAATCTTTTATTGATATTTTTCCTAAACCAACATCTAGTAAAGTGCCCACTATAGCTCTTACCATATTTCTTAAAAAACGATTTGCAGAAATATGAAATATCAATTCATTTTTATTTTGAATCCAATAAGCTTCTGTAATATCACAATTAAAGGTGTATACTTCTGTTTTCACTTTAGAAAAGGTTTGAAAATCTGTATATTCTAATAACAACTTTGCAGCTTTATTCATTAAATCTACATTCGGTTTTTGGGAATGAATTTGCCAACTAAAATCTAATAAAAATGGATTTCTACCCAACCAAATTTTATATTCATAACTCCTTGAAGTAGCATCAAATCTTGCATGTTTTTCATTATTTACCAAAAAAACCTGACTTACTGCAATATCATTTGGTAAAATAGAATTTATTCTAAAAACAACTTCCTTTTCCAGTTCTTTCTCAATATCAAAATGAGCGAACATTTGCGAAGCATGTACTCCTGAGTCTGTTCTTCCCGCTCCAACAACTTCAATTTTTTCTTGAAAGATTGTACTTAAGGCGTTATTTAATTTTTCTTGCACAGAAACTGCATCTGGTTGAATTTGCCAACCATGATAATTTTTTCCATTGTAAGAAAGTTCTATAAAGTATCTCAAAAATAGATGTATTAGAATTCATCAAAATTACATAATTTATTTTGTTATCATTACTTTTGATGGAAGTTGAGAAGTTAAATTTTTCTTACTATTTTTTAATGAAAAAAATCTTATTACTGTCCGATACGCATGGTTATATTGATAACCAAATTTTAAAGTTTGTAAAACAAGCTGATGAAGTTTGGCACGCAGGTGATATTGGAAACCTAAAAGTAACTGATGCCATAAAAAAATTAAAACCTTTACGTGCTGTATTTGGTAATATTGATGATAATGATGCTAGATCAGAATTTCCTTTAGACGCAAAATTTACTATTGAAGATGTTGCTGTTTGGATAACTCATATTGGTGGATATCCATATAAATACAAGCCAAGAGTATTAGCAGAACTTAATAAAAATCCGCCAAAGCTATTTATTACAGGTCATTCTCATATTTTAAAAGTACAATATGATAAGAAATTAAACTTATTACATTTAAATCCGGGAGCAGCAGGAAAACACGGATTTCATAAAATAAGAACTATGCTTCGGTTCGAGTTACAAAATGCTGAAATTAAAAATCTAGAAATTATTGAGCTTGCTAAACGAAGTTAGGCTCTAATTGATCTATAACAGGTATTTCTGCAGTAACTTTAGTTCCGTTATTTGCCGAAGATTCTATATGAAACTTTCCTTTCATCATTTGAATTCTAACGTCAATTTGGTTAATACCTATTCCTTCTTTTAGATTAATTTTTGTTTTATCAAAACCAATACCATCGTCAGAAATCACTAGAAATAATGTATTACTTTCTTCTTTTAATTCAATCAAAGCATTATTTGCCTTACTATGTTTTAAGATATTATTGATGAGCTCCTGAATAATATTGTACGTTTTAATTTCAAAATTCTGAGAGTATCGCCTAAGATCGATAATCTCGGTATCTATAGTTAATACAGAATTAGAATATTTCTCAGCAATATCTCTAATAGCAATACTTAATCCAAACTTCAATAAAACAGAAGACATTAAATTATGTGATAAATTTCTTACTTTGTGAGAGGCTTCTTGTATTATTTCTTGCGTCTTAACAATTTCTAAGGGTGTACTTCCATTATATTGTTTTTTTGTAGCCTGCAAATGAAGATTTGCTGATGACAAAAGTGCACTTACACTATCATGCAAGATTTCTGCAATTTGCTTTCGCTCTGACTCTTTGCCATCTATAGTTGCATTTAATATTCTAACTTGAGATTCTGACTTTAGTTTTTCTATGTTTTGATTTTGTAGTAATTCTGATTGAGATAATTTTAAAGCTAAATTTTTTCTTTTAAGGTTATTAATATTTAACCAATAGCCCAAAGATAAAATTATACTAAGACCAATAATACCTGCCAACCAAAAAGTTCTCTGAGCTTCTAACCTTTTATTTTTTTCCTCTAACCTTACTTCTTTTTTTGCGGTATTTACATTGTAATCTGCTGTTATTTGTTCTATCTGCATTCTCTGCTCTCTATCTCTTTTAGAGTTTTGAAATTTAATATACTCCTCTTGGTAATCGTAAGCCTTATAATCCTGGAGATTTCTCATAGCCCATGCCAAATTATAATTCAAATCAGCTTTGGTTGCAATAGCATCAAAATTATTATCGTATTTTATCAATTCTAAAGCTTCGCTATATATCTTTTTAGCCTCTTTATAATTCTTCTGTGATAAAAATATATTGCCCTTTGCATTAAGCGATATTGCTGTTTTTAAACTATTACTATTTTTTTTATGGATTTTTATGGCCTTATTTATATACTCCTTTGCTTTGGTAAAAGAGGAATCTACTTCATAAATAGAAGACATATTTGTATACACATAAGCTTTCAAATTTATTATTTCTCTATTTAATTCTGACAGATTTTCTATTTTCTTATAACAAAGCTTGGCACTATCTAAATACCTCTTTTTCAATTCATTTGATTTGATACTGTCAAAATTTGAACTTTTTGTATCAAAATCTATTGAACGAGACAATTTATGATATGCCGCCCCCAATTTTAATAAGGTTTTTGCCAAATCAAAATCTACATCTTTAAATTGGGTATTCTTTGAATCTAGCTGAGATATATTTATAGCAGATAAGGATTGCTTGTATGAGTTTAAAGATTTTTCTGGTTTATTAGTTTTCCTATAAATTTCTCCTAAAAGATAATTAGTTTTAAAAATCCAAAAATTGTCTTTACTAGTTTTGGCTTCATCCAATAATTTTAGAGCGTATTTTAAAGCTTTAACGTATTGTTCATCATCCTTAAGCGTTGAAATTTTATCATAATTAGTTTTAAAAATAGAATCAGTGATAACAAAAAAAACTGAAGAACTTTTATTAAAATCCTCTTCAGTTTTTGTATTCAAATTTTCACCTGCATTTATTTGAAAAATACAAATAAATAAAAAATAATAAAAAATTTTATATTTCACTAAATTATGATTTAAGCATCATCTCCGTGGTCAATAATAACCTTAGGTTTTCTTATCATTGCTGAAGAAGCAGATTTTGCATTCCCATTAGATGTGTGATTTACGAAATCTATTTTTAATGGATGACCTTCTTCCTTTTCTAAAATTCTAGAGAAATTCTTAGTAGAACTATTGCCTTCTTCTAAATGAATTTCATAAGTCTTAATAGCTTGATTGTAAACAAACGAAACTGCTACATTGTCATTTACGTCAAAAGCTAAATCAAAAGTACCTTCTTCGTTTCCTTCAACACTATAACTTGATAACATTTCAGAGCTGCCTTTACTTTGTAATTTAATATTGTCATCAATTATAGAAAGAGAAGATTTTTTACTAGCATTTGCATCAATAATGTTAATATTCAGTCGATCTTTTTCGATTGATAAATCTTTAGAAAAATTTACTTTTGATTTTATATTTGATGAGGATAATAAGAATTCATTATAACTTGCATCTGTAAATTGTTCTACCTTAGTGTTTTCTTTGACATTAAAATTTATAGAATATTCTCCTGAAGCTTTTTTTTCAAGTTTAAAATCTTTTAGCAAATTTACTGATTCATTCTCTAAAGTATTTGATTCTTCGCTAGAACAAGACGAAAGCATTATTACTGCTGAAGCAGCCAATGTAAACAATTTTAATTTTTTCATAATTTTAGTTTTAATTTAATTTTAATTTTAATTTTAATTTAATTTTAATTTTAATTTTAGTTCAATCGAACCGCAATAAAATTTGATAATATTGGGGGATATATCAAATCTTTTAGGGGTTAACCATTGTATAGTCAAAGATTTAAATAATAGTTTAAACGATTTTATTTCTTACTGCGTACATTGCAAGACCTACAGAATTTTTGACTTTTAATTTTCTTAATAAGTTTTTTCTATGTGTATCAATTGTACTTACACTTACATAAAGCATATTCGCTATTTCTTGTGTACTATGTTGCTTTGTAATTAATTTCAAAACTTCAAGTTCTCTGCCTGTTAAACTATCTAAAAGAAATTTGTCTGGCAAATCACCATCTAATCCACTTTGCCCTGATAAAATTTTAAATAACTCTTTTTGAATATTAGGACTGAAATACTGTTCACCTTTGGATACAGTTTTAATAGCGTCTATTATATACTCACCTGCATTATTTTTTGTAATGTATCCCTTACAACCAAGCTTTAACATTTCTTGTACAATTTTGATATCATCGTAACTTGAAACTATAATTACTTTTTGTTGGATTTTATTTTTTTTGAAATATTTTAATACTCCAATTCCATCCAAACCTGGCATTGTAATGTCAAGAACCAAGACGTCTGCTTTATTTTTAGAATTTTCAACCCACTCAATTAAATCTTTTCCGTTGAGTGAGTATCCGTTCAACTCTATTTCTTTATCAGTATTTAAAACAGCAATAATCCCATCAATAACTATTTTGTGATCGTCGGCTACATGAACGTAAATCTTATCTCTCATTGTTACACTGTAAATTTATACATCCTATTATTATTATACAATCCCTATTTATGGCTAAATTTAAAACTCCCTATAAATAAGGATAAGCATCCCTATAAATAGGGATAAACCAATATGAAAATACTAAGATACAAACAAATAAAATCATAAAATCTCTGTAGAACACCCTAAATACTAATATACGATACTCTTAAAAATGCAAAAAACCGAGAAAATATCTCGGTTTTTTTCGCACTAAATATACTATTTGTTAGTTTTATCGCAATCTGTCTACAGATTTTACAAGATCTTCATCCTTTTTAATAGCCTTATTTGCAAAAACAATAAGCAAAATTGCCAAAACTGGAAGAAACATCCCAATACCTTTCTCTGAAACCATTGTTTCTCCAGATAGATTTAGAGACAAATAAATCAATAATCCTAATAAAATAAGGTTTATCAAAATAATAACACGACCTAATACAAACTGTAATTTTCTATCCTTAAACAAAAAAATTGCTCCAATAGATAAAAGAGAGGATGTAATGAACATAAAAGGTATTGCTTTTAAAACCACAATATCTTTCGAAAACAAATCTACAACAAATATTTTTTCTTTAATTGTATTCCATAAATTAAATACAAAAATTAAGCCCCCAGATACTAACGAAGCTAATAATAAGTAAATTGTTTGAATTCTTTGTATCATATTTAATTATTGGAACACAAAAATAGAATTTCTTTTTTTAAAAAAGAAAAGTTAGTTGTGAAAAAAAGTTTATATTTGTGTAAAATTACTACACGTGAACATTGTATAGTACCATATACAATAGCCAAATTTCATAAAATAAATTTAAAATATCTTAATAGGAATAAAATTCAATATAACTTAATACATTTATAAATGTTCGAAATTTCTGAACTAAAAGCAAAAAAACTTACTGATTTACAGGAAATTGCAAAAACTATTGGACTTACCAAAATAAGTCAATCAAAAAAATTAGATTTAGTTTATCAAATCTTAGATAAACAAGCCTCTGAGCCTTCAGCCACCAAAAAAACAACTTCTATAGAGGAAAAACCAAAATCTGAGAAACCTAAAAGAAAAAGAGTTGTTAAAAAAGCCAATACCCCACCAGCTAAAGAAGATTTAACAGTAAATGAAACTAAGCCAGTGGTTAAGGCAGAAAAAACTGATGTGAAAAAGGTTATAAAAAAAGAAGTCACAAACGCATCTAAAGGAGAACTAGAGAAAAAAGTTGAAGGTGATAGCGAAACTAAAGAGCAGAAACCAATTAATAAAAGCCAACCACGCAATAACAATCAAACCAGAAATAACAACAATAATAATCAGCATAAAAACAAAAATCACCAAAACAACAAAAACAATAACAGAAATAACAACAAGTCAAATGTTAGGTATAAAGACCCTGATTTTGAGTTTGATGGAATTATTGAAAGTGAAGGTGTTTTAGAAATGATGCCTGATGGTTACGGCTTTTTACGTTCTTCTGACTACAATTACTTATCATCTCCAGATGATATTTATGTTTCTCAATCTCAGATAAAATTATTCGGACTAAAAACAGGAGATACCGTTAGAGGGAACGTTAGACCTCCAAAAGAAGGCGAAAAGTATTTCCCTTTAATTCGATTATCAAAAATTAATGGATTAAATCCCAATATTGTTAGAGATCGTGTTTCTTTTGAACATTTAACTCCATTATTTCCTCAAGAAAAATTTAATTTAGCTGAAAGAGGAAGTTCTTTATCTACCAGAATTATAGATTTATTTTCACCTATTGGAAAAGGACAGCGAGGTATGATTGTTGCCCAACCAAAAACGGGTAAAACAATGCTTTTAAAAGACATTGCGAAAGCTATTGCATTTAATCATCCAGAAGTATATCAAATTGTTTTATTGATTGATGAGCGTCCTGAAGAAGTTACGGACATGCAAAGGAGTGTGCGTGGCGAGGTTGTAGCTTCTACTTTTGATGAGCCTGCAGATAAACACGTGCGAGTTGCGAATATTGTTTTAGAGAAAGCAAAGCGATTAGTAGAATGTGGCCATGATGTTGTGATTTTATTAGACTCTATAACACGTTTAGCAAGAGCATATAATACAGTTGCCCCAGCTTCTGGTAAAATACTTTCTGGAGGTATTGATGCAAATGCATTACACAAGCCAAAACGTTTCTTTGGTGCTGCCAGAAATATTGAAGGTGGCGGATCTTTAACTATTATTGCAACTGCTCTTACTGAAACAGGTTCTAAAATGGATGAAGTAATTTTTGAGGAATTCAAAGGAACCGGAAACATGGAACTACAGCTAGATAGAAATATATCTAACAGAAGAATTTATCCTGCAATTGATTTGATTAAATCTTCAACAAGGCGTGACGATCTATTATTAGATGCAAAGACTGTTCAAAGAATGTGGGTTTTACGAAAATACTTAGCAGATATGAATCCTATTGAAGCTATGGAATTTATTAATGATAGAATTAAATTCTCTAAAAATAATGATGAATTTTTAATTTCTATGAACGGTTAGAATTCAATACCAGAAATAAAAAAGCCTTTTCAATAATTATTGAAAAGGCTTTTTTTATGATATAAAATCTTCCAAAAGCAACAGATGAAGTATTCAATTATAACATTCTATTGGTAAATAATTTTGAACAAAAAATAATTAACAAAAAAATCCATTCAAAAAATGAATGGATTTAAATCTTAATAGAAAAGGATAATTCTTAGTTAGAGTACATATTAACTCTGTTATCTTCTATTTCAGAAGCTTTCTTAATAGCCTCGTACACTTTAAAAGTTTGTCTTTTTCTAGTTTCAGAAATTCTTTTTCTATTTGAATCGTAATTTGGCAATGCCGTTGGCAGTTCTTTCTTAGTAACTTTAAAAGCATATACCCCTCTATTACCTTCTATGGAATTGTAAACCTTATTCAATTCTGCATTATACATCGCCCCAACTACTTTTGGTTCTACTCCAACTCCAGATAAAGTTGGACTTTTTAATGTAACTCCATTCGCATTTCTAAGATTTGTATTATTTGATTTAGCAATTTCTTGCAAATCTGATCCTTCTAACTTTCCTTTAAGCATTGCTGCCTTTTTTTCATTTACTAAAATTGGCCTAACTCTGCTTGTTGCTCTTTCAACGGACATTAAACCTTTTGCAGCCGAACTTAATAGATAAGCAACAACATGACTACCTTCTAGATCAAAACGTTTAAAACTACCTACTTCTGTATCTCCGTTATATGCCCAGCTAACAATTTGTCTTTGATTACCCAATCCAGGAACATTCTCATCCAAAGCTTTTAAACCAATAGCTGGTTTTGCTTGGTAATTATTTTCTTTTGCTATTTCTGCAATATTTCCTGATTTAGATACTGCTAAAGCAAATTCTTCTGACTTTCTGAAAACATCATTTTCTGTAGCTTCAGATGCAACAATTTTTCTACTATAAGTTGCTAGTTTTAAAACTTTCTGATTGTTTTTTAAATCATCAATTTTAATAACATGAAATCCGAAAGGAGTTTTTACAACATCGATATCTCCTTTTTTACCTTCAAATACAAAATCTCTAAAAGCTGGAGTCATTCTACTGTAATTAAACCAATCTAAATCTCCTCCTTTTGCTCCTGAACCTTTATCTGTAGAAAATTCTTTAGCTAAATCACTAAATTTATTTCTTCTTTTTTTAACAATTTTGTATAAACTATCTGCTAATTTCTTAGCTTGATCCTCAGTTCTTGTTACTTCTGGAGCAGCTCTTTGAGCTCCTAAAAATGGAATTAAAATATGGCTAGCTCTTGCTGAATCTGGCATTTCAGCCACTTCTGTGACCTTTGAAAATTTAAAGAAACCCTTATCTTTATATGGACCAATTACATCTCCTTTATCTCCTTCAAATAACATCTCAGCAATTTCTTGATTTACTGAGCTTTTATATTGGAAATTTGTATTTAAAGCAGAATCTGAATCATTTTCGGATAAAAACACTGCATCATCGTTAGTTGTTTTAAAATCTTCTATTAAAGTAGCAACATCATTTTTAATAGCCTGTTCGTCTTCAGGAGTTGCAATAATATCAAACTTTACATAAGACAAATCTCTAGTGGCATCAACTTTAAACTCTTCCGAATTATTTTTAATGTATGCTTCTACTTCAGACTTTTTAATTTTAACTAAGCTATCTGCAATAGATGAGTAAGGCACATAAACGAATTGAGCATTCAATTTTACATTATCTATCATGTATTCTAGTTCTCCTTCTTTTAAAGAAGCACCAAGTCCTGCAGTTACTAAATTGTTATAGGTATTTCTTTCAGAGTTGTCTCTAATTTGTGTCATATAATTAGACCACTGAGACCACAACTGTGTTTTGTTCTCTTTCTCGTTTGCTAGAAATTGCTTGAACTTAGATTCATCAAATAAACCTGCTTCATTTTGATATTGAGGATTGCTTTGTACAAACTGAGCACTTACAATTTCATTCCAAACGTCAGCCTCCCCAATAGTAATACCTGCTTCACTTAATTGATTAGAATATATTTTTTTCCTTACTATATTATCCCAAACTGTTTTTGCAGCTTGCATTTCAGAAACTCTGCCTCCTGACTGTTGCTTATAAGCTTCCAACTCATTCGCAAATTCTTGTCTTGAAATTGTTTCACCATCTACTTCTCCTATTTCATTTACTTTACTTGAATTGAAAAAGTCTCCCAAAGTTGAAGGATCTAATACAAAAGCAAAAAGTGCTAAACCAATAATGATAATTAAGAACATTGAGCGTTCTCTAATTTTCGATAAAACTGCCATACTACATTAATTTAATTTCAGTGGGCGAATATACGATTTTTGCTTTTAAATCTGCAAACCATTTTACACTTATTAGAAACCAAATAGACGCAGATTTCTTAAGATGAATCACTCTGTAAAAAGTTAATCTAGTTCCTTTGAAATTTTAAAGGATACTTCTTCTATTTTGGCTCCACTCATTTTAATGATTTTGATAGTAAAACCCTCAATTTCTATGGATTCTTTTTCTTCAGGAATATTTTCTGTATGCTCAATAATAAAACCACCTAAGGTTTCATAAGCTTCAGATTTTGGAATATCTAAATTATAGGTTTCATTGAGATAATCAACTTCTATTCTTGCAGAAAAATGGAATTCTGAATCGCTAATTTTATTTTCTATAAATTCTTGAGTATCGTGTTCATCTTCAATCTCTCCAAACAACTCTTCCACAATATCTTCAATTGTAATCATTCCTGATGTTCCTCCATACTCATCCACAACAACAGCAACGCTTTTTCGTTTTTTCATTAACGTATTTAAAACATCATTAATCATCATAGATTCTGGAACAATTTCTATTGGCAATAAAATTGATTTTATAGTTTTAGGTTTTTTAAATAATTCAAATGCATTTACATAACCCAAAACATCGTCTAAAGACGTTTTATGAACTAGAATTTTAGAAAACCCAGTTTCTATAAATGTTTTCTTTAAATTAGTAACGTTTTCATGAATTTCTGTGGAGACAATTTCAGTGCGAGGAACCATTATTTCTCTTGCTTTTACATTGTGAAAATCTAAAGCGTTTTGAAAAATTTGAATTTCTGAATCAAGCACATCATTATCATTTCCCGTTTCCAACTGTTCATTTATATAATTACCTAATTCTTCTTTGCTAAATTCTGTTTGTTCTTCATCTGCATCCGTTTTAAAAAATACTCTTAAAAAGAAATCTGAAATTAATGTTATAAAATCTGAAAAAAAATGAAAGATATAGTAAAAAATATAGGCGGGAAGTGCAAATATTTTTAAAACTTCATTGGCATAAATTCTAAATATTGTTTTAGGTAAAAACTCTGCAGTTACTAAAATAACAACCGTAGAAATAACAGTTTGAAAAAGCAATATAGAAAACTCATTAAATGACTGAGCAGGTATAAATCTGATTAAAAATTTACCCATATAATAACTATAAACCACTAAAGAAATATTGTTACCAACTAACATAGTGGTAATAAACTTTGATGACTTATAAGTGATTTTAGTAAGTATTTTAGGAATAAAACCTTCTCTTTTTTTCTCTAGTTCAATATGCATTTTATTAGCAGATACAAATGCAATTTCCATACCCGAAAAAAACGCAGATAGTAAGATTGATACAACAATAATAATTAGTTCAATCTCCATTTAGATTCTAAAAATTTATTTATTTTGACTATTCCTTTGTTGAATTTTTTTTCTAAAATGTCTTTTAAAGAAAAATACTACTACGATAAAAATAAAAAAAACAAATGAAAAAATTGCCCGTTCACTGTTTTTTGAAATATTTATTATAGTATCATACAAAAAGAACGCTGCAATAATTAAATATCCGTATTGAAAAAATTTCCAAATTTTATTCATAATTTATTCTTCTGAAGTTTCTAATTTTCCTGTTGTCTTTTTAGCCAAATGTTTGGTTAAATCGTCTTTAGATTCAAAACCAATACCATAAATGGTATCATTTTGTTTCATTAGTGAAAAAGCAGTTTCCGAGACAAAGTAATTCGTTTTTTGATCCCAAAATAACTCTTCTGTTTCTAACCTAGATAAATCTGTATGATTAACCACAACAACATTACCTTTAATTTCTGAAATTGAAGTTTTTGCATAAGATAATGCATAATCTCCTATAATTGTGACTGAATCTAATCCTTTATTTTCAAAATTAATAATCTTAATTCCCTCCGGAAACTCGTTATAAGGATGTTCTGTTCTATTACTAAAATCTAACATTAATGATGTTTCTAATTTAGAAGTAATTCTTCCGGAATCTTTATATATATGAAAAGCATCGCGAGATTTACCAACGGGTAGGTTTTTATCCTTTAGAAAATCTCTCGCTTTCTGAGAGTTGTTAGAGCAAGAAAAAAGTACTACCGTTATTGAAAAAACAGTAGTACTTTTTATAAGTATTTTTAAAATATTTCTCATTTCTTAGTCGCTAGAAGCAACTTTTACAGTTTCTCCAATCCAACATTTAATGGTGTAAGAATCTCCTATTTTTACAGCTTCATTAAAAATTACTTTTTTACTTGGTAAATTACCTTTGTATGTTGCAATATATCTTCTTGCCAAAGATGAAATACTAGGATCTACCGCAGACGCCTTTTTAGCTTGCCTTAAGGCAGCAGCGTAAACCATTCTTTTCTCAAACTCACTAGAACCACATTTGTTTACACTAGATTGATACAATCTACCAATTAATAGGTATGCTTTACCAAAATTTCTATTAAAGCTTAATGCCTCTCTTGCTAGGCTTCTAGCCTTTGCCAGTTGCCCTCTAGATTTTGCAGCTTCAGCAAACTTTAATTTATATCTTGCCTTTTTGATTGGATCTGTCTCTAAATCAAAAGATTTTTGTCTCATTGCTGCAGCACCAGAAGTATCTCCATTATCTTCCAAAACATTTGCATAAAATGCATATGCTTCTGGTGATGGTGAAGCTTCTGCGTAAGCTTTTGCCAAATCTGCATATAATGGATCTGATTGACATCCTTTATAAAACATTCTAGACACCGCTCTTTTTAACCAAGTTTCGTTTGTTCTATTTGCTTCAAAATCTCTTTTGTAAAGAGGTATCAAATTTTCACAAGTAGCTAAATCAATAATCATTTTATCCAAACCGCCTTCAATTTGTCCTAAAGCTTTCGAATTGATATTGTAAGCTCTTAACCTCCTTTTTTCTTTTGCATCCAGTACTCTTGTAGAATCCTTTGTTAATTCATTAATCTTTTTTGTATAATCATCTAACTTTTCTCCTACAGATTCAATAACATCATCATAAGTATCGAAAACCTTTTGAGGTTCAGTCTCTTTATATTTATCTGTAATTCCCTGAAAATATTTATAGATATTTTTAACGCTCATATCCTTTGGAGATATTTTGTATGCTAATTCTAAAATATTAAAAATTTCAACATCAGATGCCAATTTATTCTTTGCTAAATAAGTTGCATAATCACTATGTGCTTTTGCAATATTATTTTTGGTATCGTGGTGTTTGGGAAAGAACTCTAGTCTTTGCTCATATACTCTTTTAGCTAACGCTGGATCTTTCTTTATATCTTGTGCTAATTTTGAACCATACTTATAGATATTTACAGATAAATCTTTACAATTATCTAATAAATACGTCCAGTTTGTAAAAGCGTCGTCATACTTTTTTGATTTATAATCTCCTTTAAAAAGATTATATTTAATCTGACACTCTCTATTTGCATCTTCCTGCGCATTGGTTTTTGCAGTAACAAAAAATGTGCATACTGCTAATAAAAACATAATTTTCTTCATTCTAATCGTTTTTGTTAATCTATTCTTCTTTTAACGAACCATTTCTCAGACAAAGATAAACTTAATCTAAATTTAAAATAATCCTCTTCAATTAAATTATTATCTGTAGTACCTCTTTTACCAAATTCAAATCCCATGTTTACAGTAGATAGCTGTTTTAAGGGTAAACCTACCCCAAAAGATATGCCAAAGTCTTTAATTTCAGTAAAATTTGTATCATTGGTTGAACCATTTACCAACAAACCTGTATTACTATATCTAAAACCAGCTCTATACGTAATTCTATTCCAATAACTTGAAATTGAGTTTGCCTTTGGCAAGTAAAATCCTCCTAAAGATATTTTATCTGACTTCCCATACTTGTAGGCACCATTACTGCTTTCAAGCAATCCTTCAGGTGAAATAGCATCTTGACTTTCATATTCAACTCCTGCATACCATTTGTCCACCTCGCCTAAACCAACACCAAAAGAAGTTTTGATTGGTAAATTATAATCTCCATCAATATCAATAATTTTATCTCCATTTTGATTCGCTAGCGTATCTCGTACACTCTCTGCACCATTAGCGCCGCGGACAAGACTATAAGTAAAATTTTCACCTTCTGCACTTAAATCGTTACCCAATTTAACTACAGCACCAACTGTAAGATTTAATTTATCTTTGAGTTTGTAATCATACAAGGCACCAAACTTTACAGAGCCACCTCTTAGCGCAATAGTCTCTTTATATTTTGTTGCTAGTGAAACATTTGCAATTTGATTTGTGATACTATTTTCTACATTGCCAAAACTAAAATCACCCTCAACACCTAAAGCGAAACCTTTAAAAAGCTTTACACCAAAACTTCCGTAAAATCTGCTTACACCACCAGTTCCTTCAAATAAAGAAATTTCTGTGGTGTTGCCATCACTATCCAAAGTACTATTAATTAAAGAATAACCTACAGATGTAATAGGCTGCATTCCAAAAGAAAAGCCAGCAGTATCTCCAATTGGAAAGGCCAAAGCTACATAAGATAAAGCCGTTGCACTACTGCTTTGTTTTGTATCTGCAGTTTTTACAGTTAAATCAGTATTTAGCATCCCTAAAGAATACGTGCTGTATCTCAAATTTGCAAAAGCGGCTGGATTTGAAAAGTTTAAATATTTGTAATGACTATATGCAACTCCAATACCTCCCATTGCACTTTGTTCTACTGTTGTTTTACTAAACTCGTCTCCAATACCAAAAAAAGAATATGGAGAAGAAGTTGTTCTCTGCCCCATAACAATAATAGAAGTAAGTAACAAAAAACTTACTATTATATTTTTAATCATTCGTCTTTATTAAAAATCAATATTTCATTTAATCCTTCAAGGAGAAAATTTTGATTGGCAAATATGCTACTTTTTAATTGTTTTGACAAGAAATTTGTATCTCCTCCTGTTAAAACAACTGTTAAATCACAATATTTGTTTTTGTACTGCTGAATAACCCCATCTATTTCCTGTACCACTCCATTTACAACTCCTGAATTAATGCTCTGTTTTGTACTGTCTCCAACAAAATTAAGTGGAATCTCTGCTTTTAAAAGAGGCAGGTTTGCTGTAAATTTATTTAAAGCTTTATACCTCATTGCTATACCTGGTGAAATTGCGCCTCCTAAATATTGATGTTCTTTATTCACAAAATCAAAAGTAATGCAAGTACCTGCATCAATAACCAATACATTATGTAATGGATATTTTGCTACAGCCCCAAAAACTAAGGCTATGCGATCTACACCCAAAGTTTTAGGCGTACTATATAAGTTTTTAAACGGAGTCTTTAATTCATCTGAAACAACTGAAGTAGGAATTAACTCTTTTAGCTTTTCTAGATTTCCATCTGGAATTTTTGAAACACTAGATAGCATTGCCGCCTCGATTTTATACCTTCTTGTTATTTTTTTAATTTCTGAAATTATTTTGCTTTTCTTAAAAATAAAAAGGTCTTGTAATGTATCTTTCTTAAAAACAGCAGCTTTAACCCTTGTGTTACCAATATCAATAGTAAGATTCATTTTATCGTTTTAAATAATTTCAAAAATACAATACATTTTTTTACTTTTTATATAGGAGATGTGAAAAAACATTTTATATTTGCATCCGCTAAGGCGATGGTACCTTAGCTCAGTTGGTAGAGCAAAGGACTGAAAATCCTTGTGTCCCTGGTTCGATTCCTGGAGGTACCACAAAATTATCCCGTAACTCATTTATAAACAATGATTTACGGGTTTTTTGGTTTT
>Ga0206127_1000157_pt1 | contig 86870 bp, 82 predicted proteins | sample Helgoland_Spring_6_FD_148646 | JGI IMG/M metagenome (GOLD analysis project Ga0206127, IMG submission 148646) | Pelagic subsurface seawater microbial communities from Kabeltonne, Helgoland, North Sea - Helgoland_Spring_Bloom_20160419_1 | ecosystem: Environmental > Aquatic > Marine > Epipelagic ...
TCCATCCTGCGAGCCTCCTGAAAACAGAGTTTATGACGAGTTCTCTAAATAAAATGTGATGCATCCCCAAACTATATTGGGCCTCGAAGAGGCCTGCGGTTGATTGTGCGTAAACCTTAAGGAGCTTGAGGACGGCGGTATTTCATTCGCGCCTCTGGGTCATACCATTGTCGATAACTTTATTGGTAATACCACGGCGACGTCATCGGATCGCGCCGCTCTGCATATTGACTCTGACCCGCTGGATGCCTCTTCAAGTGCGGATATTATTGCTGACACCTCTCTTGATCTGACCACGGTTATTGCGCGCAATAGCTTTATTAACAATGATCGCGCCATACAGTTTGAATTTGGCAGCAACGATAACTGCGCACTGTTTAGCTATCTGTTAGATTTTGACGATAACCTGATTGCTAACCAGGCCGATGCCAATAATCTGTTTGGTACAGCTGGCGATAGTGCCGGTGATGGTGACCCTGCGATCCATGAGTCTGGCTACTTGGGCAAGGGTTGCGCGATGGCCACGGCAACGGATTTCGATAACAATCATATTTACTCGGCCAGCCTTTCTGATTCTAATACCTTTGACTTCAACGGCATAGGTGCTGGTGTGGACGGTAATATTGGTGCCGATGGTACTGAAGATGGCGCCACTCTAACGGCTCCAGATGCCAACTTGCTAGTTGAAGGCGCAGGCCCAGATGCTGGTATAGGTGTGGATATTGATATCCTCAGCTTTGTGCAAGAGGCCAATGTAGGCCCCAACACAACCTGGGTTGGTGGTGTGGTTGAAGAGGCCCCAGCGGTAGTGGCTGAGGATCCAGTTTTGGTCAATGCGGGCTTCGCGAAGTTGGCCAAATCCTCGGGTTCTGACTGTGCCTGCGCTGGCTGGATTAATAATGGCATTGGTGATGATGGCGAGAGTAGCACTGGTAATGATTCTGATGTGGTTAAGTTTGACAATCTTGAGCCTGACGCTATCTACCAGGAGTTTGCGGTGACTGCCAATGGCGAGTATCAAATCGATATCCTAGCTGCGTTTAAGAGCTCTGAAGGTGGTTCCTACCCCAGTGAATTAGAGGTAAGGGTGTTAACCGGTACTGGCTATGATGCTGGCTACACGCCGACATACTATACCGCTACTGTCGATATGCCGCGGAACGATCTAGGCTATAGCTCGATCGCACAGGTAGAAGCCGTTGAAAATAATTTGTTAACGCAAGTCATCAGTAACCCAGGTAACACCAGTTATAACGCCTATACCTACAGTTTTAATGTTGGAGACAATACTAGTGTTGCGCTCTTTATTAGAGGTATTGGTGGGCCAGCTACCGGCGGTGCCGGAAATGAGCGCGGATATAACAGTGGCGATGAGGAAATACGTGTTGATTCGGTAGCCATCACAGGGAAGTAAGCAGGACAACAGAAAGTACTATTGTTTGCCGCTTTGATAGAGCCTGGCAGTTGTCTGTCAGGCTCTATTAGACGCCGTTTTCAAAGACTATGAATCAGCAGTTATTACTCTCAATATCTGGAAGAGTACTTTGCCAATGACACTTCTATAAGAGACATCTATATGCGCTTTTTTACTGCCACCTGCCTTATTGTTTCAGTGGCCTTAGCGGGCTGTGGCGGCGGCTCTACTACATCTGATACGGCCGCTACTGTTGTTGCTGAACCAGCAGCGCCAGCAGCCAATAATGCAGGTTCTGTTACCTCGATGGGCAATAATCAGGTTGGCCAGACGTTGACTGCGGTGGTAACCGATCTCGATGGTGCCAACGGCACTATCAGTTACCAGTGGTTTGCCGATGGGATTGCAGTTGCTGGAGCCTCTGCCGAGACCTATGATCTAACCGGTGCTGATGTAAATATTGATATAAGGGTGCGGGCCAGCTACACAGATGATAATGGCTTTATTGAATCACCGCTGTCGGATTCAAATGGGCCTGTGTTCGCGGCCAGTGGATTGGATCCCAATGTGCCTCCTGGACAAAATTTTGATTTGCTCGGCTGGAAGTTAAATACCCCCGAAGCAGACTCCCGCGGTCTGGCTAACAGGATTGACGAGGTCGATTTGGCTGCTGGATACACAGATGCGGAATATTTTTGGACTGGTGCTGATGGGGGCATGGTTTTTCGTGTCACCAATGCGGGGGCAACCACCTCGGCGAATGCCAGTTATCCACGTACCGAGCTGCGCGAGATGCTTAGGCGCGGCAATACCAGTATTAGTACCCGTGGTTCTGATGGCAGCCCCAATCTAAATAATTGGGTATTCTCAAGCGCACCGGCTTCAGCCCAGGCAGCGGCTGGTGCGGTTGATGGAGAGTTAAAGGCGACGCTGGCAGTGAATGTCGTGACCACCTCCGGTAGTAGCAGCCGTGTTGGGCGATTGGTTGTGGGCCAGATTCATGCGAAAGATGATGAGCCGGTCCGGCTCTACTATCGCAAGCTTCCTGGGCATCAGCGAGGCTCAATCTATGCTGCGCACGAAATCAATGGTGGAGACGATATCTATTATGAGATTGTCGGCAGTAAATCCAGCTCGGCCTCTGACCCTGAGAACGGTATTGCCTTAGATCAAATTTGGTCCTATGAAATCCTTGCCCAGGGCAACCAGCTGTGGGTAACCATTCGCAGTGGTGATCTCGATGGCGAGATTTTAGGCACTGCTGATATAGATATGAGCATGAGTGGCTACGATATTGCCGACGACTTTATGTATTTTAAAGCTGGGGCCTATAACCAAAACAATACTAGCGATGGTGGTCTTGCAGATGATTTTGCCCAGGTGACGTTCTATCAACTAGAGGCCAGCCACAACTAGGCGCAGTTAACCCGAGCTGTTTTAACTTGGCCTCAGGGGCTGGAGACAGGTTCGCGGCTAACGACTGGCCTGTAATAAAAACACCATTAATGCTTTCTGCGCATGCAAGCGATTCTCTGCTTCATCCCACACCACCGAAATAGTCTCATCTTCCATCAACTCGCCAGACACTTCTTCATCTCTGTGAGCCGGCAGGCAATGCATAAACAATGCGTTATCTGCGGCATGGGCCATCAGTGCATGATTCACCTGAAAGCCTGCAAAGTGCTTTAGTCGCTCGTCCTGTTCGCCTTCCTGCCCCATTGAGGCAAATACGTCGGTGGTTACCAAGTCCGCGCCAGTGGCGGCTGTGACAGGATCATTGGAGACCCTGAGGCGGTCACCGGCTTCTGCGACTAAGGTTGCATCAGGTTCATAGCCAACCGGGGTGGCGATCTGTAATTTGAAATCAAACTGGATGGCGGCATTGATCCAGGAGCTGCACATATTGTTGCCATCTCCAATCCAGGCAACGGTTTTGCCTTGGATGGGGCCGCGGTGTTCGACAAAGGTCTGCACGTCGGCCAATAGTTGGCAAGGATGATATTCATTGGTTAGTGCATTGATCACTGGCACTTTAGAATTGGCCGCAAAGCGCTCGACGATCTCTTGACCATGGGTCCTGATCATTACTATATCCACCATACGTGAGATTACGCGAGCGGAGTCTTCAATCGGTTCGCCACGGCCTAGCTGTGTGTCGTTGGATGACAGGAAGATGGCGCTGCCACCAAGCTGTGCCATACCGGCTTCAAAGGACACTCGGGTTCTGGTAGACGACTTCTCAAAAATCATGCCCAACACTTTGCCCTTAAAAATAGGGTCTTGGCGGCCTTCACGTCGGGCTGCTTTCATTTCTATAGCTAAGTCGATTACCTCGCCTAATTCGGCAGGGCTGAGGTCGCGCAATGAGAGAAAATGTCTAATCGCCATAATAGGCTAGTCCTGTTTAAAGTCTTTGATAAGCGGTGCAAGAATAGCCACCACCTGATCCGCTTCGTCATCGGTCATAATAAACGGCGGTAATAATCTAATTACCGAGTCGGCCGTGACATTAATAATTAAGCCCGCTGCCATGGCAGCGGGGAATAATGATTTGCACGGCTTATTCAGTTCAATGCCGATCATGCAGCCTTTGCCGCGAATCTCAACAACATGCTCTACACCGGCCAGCGCCGCTTTAAAGCCAGCCATAATTCTATCGCCCAGTACTGCGGCTCGTTCACTGAGCTTTTCATCTTGCAATGTATTAATAGTGGCTAGTGCTGCGGCACAGGCTAGCGGGTTGCCGCCAAAGGTTGAGCCATGATTACCCGGCTGCATAAGCTCCGCAGCTTCGCCATGGGCCAAGCAGGCGCCAATGGGCACACCATTGGCGAGACCTTTAGAGGTGGTCACCACGTCGGGAACAATACCGCTGTGTTGGTAGTAAAAATATTTTCCGGTACGGCCATTGCCAGTCTGCACTTCATCGAGCATTAACAACCAGCCGCGCTGGTCACAAAATTCACGCAGCTGTTGCAGGTATTCAGCGCTGGCCATGCGAATGCCGCCTTCACCCTGAATCGGTTCGACCAAGAGGGCGCAGATGCTGGGGTTATTGTCGGCAACGGTGGTCAGTGATTCCATGTCATTAAACATCGCGCGGGCAAAGCCTCGCACTAGGGGTTCAAAGCCGGCCTGCACTCTACGTCCACCTGAGGCGCTCAAGGTAGCCAGGGTGCGGCCATGAAAGGCATTGTCCATGACTAACACTGTGGGCAGTTTGATGCCTTTCTTATGGCCGTGAAGGCGAGCCATTTTTATTGCCGCTTCGTTCGCTTCAGCGCCTGAATTGCCAAAAAATATCTTATCCATGCCAGAGGCAGCGCATAACTTATCGGCCAATTCTTGCTGGTTTGGAATGGTAAAAAAGTTAGAGCAGTGGGTCAGTGTTGTGGCTTGCTCGGCCACTGCTTTGGCCACTGCCGGATGAGAGTGACCCAGGCCACAGACAGCGATACCTGAGAGGGCGTCGAGATATTCATTGCCCTCTGCATCCCACAGCCGAGCGCCAGCGCCTTTAACAAGGGTAGCCGCTCTGGTGCCATAGGTGTTCATCAGTGTCTGGTTGGTCATCGTCTCTATCGCATCCTTTGCATATTTAAAAATAATAAAAAAAGGCAGCTATGCTGCCCCTGATTGGTACGGTATTTGTTTGAATTTACTTTGGTATAAGGTAAATACTCATCTCAAAGCTAAATAGTAGCGCGGTTTATTTGTACTCGCAATGCTGGATTGCTCTCTTTACAGGGCTTATCTAGCGGCGCTTGATCCAAGCCATCAATCCGGTGATGGACAGAATACACACCAACAAGCCAATAAGGTCGATAAAGAGCACGCCAAACTGACCGAAGAAGCGGCCACTGTGGAGATCGAGAATCAGGGTTTCCAGTGAAATGCTGGGTCCAGATGCCTGCTCTTTAAGCTGTTTTTGTAGCGATTTTGGCAGTGGCGCTGAGGCCAATTGGCTATCCACTAGAGTCTCGGAGAGGGTCGCTATATCCACTGATATAAGCGCCAGACTCTCGGGATTAAATTCCACAGTGGCTGAATCGGTGATCAGGTAAACCCTATTAGCTATGGTGGCCACAGTCTTTGTGTTCGCCGGCAGTCCATCGATGGGGCGGAATTGTTCGACGAACTCTCCATCAGCAGTGAGCAGTATTAGCCCATCGGCACAGAGGGCAAAAACACTGTTGGCAGTTTGGGCTACTGCGCTGAGTGGCGCAGTGCAGGGCGCGATGCTATTGCCATCCACTAACAGTCGTTTATTGCCATCGTTATAAAACCAACTTTCCCTGACTTCGAATCCCTTTGCGGCTGGCACTTCAAAGCCATACCACGACAGCAGCCAGTTAGTGGAGAGATTGATTTGATTAAGTTTTAGGCCCGGTGAATGGTTTAGTGCAAATCCACTGATTGCGAGAAAAATAAGTACCACGAATGTCGACAGGCCAAGACGGCGATGCCAGAGCATATTGGTTTTAATCCCATTGATGGGCTGATTTAGCTTGGGCTTATTGCGCATGAGTTCTATGGTTTATTGGGGCGGGTGAGTGGCGGTGCTTTGGTTCACTACGCCATGATAGTACAAAGCCAGTGCCGCGACCTTATTAACTGCCCACACCGACAGTGTTGCGCCGGTAATGCCGTCAATATTTTGATTTAGGCGATAATCCTCTTGCAGGGCTGCACCGTTGTATTGCGCTGTATAAGCTGGGTAACGCACTTCGCCGCCACGGCTCTCGCGATAGGCGAGAATTTTCACCTGCTGTATCACATCGTCTTCCACCACTACGCCGATGGTGATCGGCATCTCTTTGCCAATTTCCTCAAGAATCCAGGCGCTTTTGTTGTTGCTCTGATGGTAGCGTATGCGCAATCCCCGCACTGGCCGATCCATTATTGCAGCGGCCTGGGCGCGAATCTCTGGGGTCAGCCAAAGTACCTTGGGCTCTGCTTGCAGAGGGGCAAACACCTCGGCGACAAAATCTGGCCCAGACTGAAAAACCCCCTTGGCACTCACTGAAAATGAGGCCGCGGAGGTGAGAATAAAAAGAGCCGCTGTGGCTATTGTCACAGCAACTCGGTAGAACTTATTAAGCATTTAGGTCAACGCCATTAGAAGGAATAACCGACACCCATATTGATACCGTCGTAGCCAGTTTTGCTCGGAGTATCCTGATTTTGGTAGTCTATTTTAAACACTACATTGGGATGCAGCCAGTAGTTAAGGCCAATATCAAATTGCTCGACTGCCGTATTCGTGGCGCTGCCAGCAAGGTTGTCATATTCACTGTAACGAGCAAACAGACCGATCTTGTCGCCAATGCGGTAGCTCGGCTCTATATAGAAACCAGTCTGCTCATCTGCGCCCAAGGCTAAATCGCCATCCTGATTAATCACTACATTGTTGATCGCGCTGTCAAAGTCCCACTGGGCATAGAGTGCACGCAGTTGGAAATCATCTCGCTGCCAAGCAACGTGAGTCTCAAACAATGTACCGCCAATCGCTTCACCCTCCCCCTGATGAACATCCTGCTGTACCTGAACGGAAGCGGCTACTTCAAGTCCTGGAATAGCGGTGTATTTTAAGCGACCGGTAAAGGCCATATCGTCCGCTTTGGCTTTGCCGACTTTTTGTCGACCATCACGTGGCTTGTACTCGCCAGCGTCTAAAAAGAGCCCAGAGTGAACTGCGAAATCATAGGACAGTCCGGTGCTTATCTCGCCACTGATGACTGCGCCACCTTCCCACCAGGTCGCGGGGACAATATTCTTTTCAACATTGTTGCGCTCAGTGCCATAGAAGGTGTTTGGCTCATGAGTTTCATTGATAATACCGATGGGCAATAGAAATAGACCCGCTTTAGCACTGTGCTGGCTGGCAAAGTCCCACTCTATATAGGCTTGCTCTAACTCCACTTCCCCAGGCTGATCTTCGCCGGCAATGCTGTGCTCAACCTCTAGCTCGGAAAAGAAACGGATATCATCAGAAAACTGATGACCGGTAAACATCACAAAACGGTGAAAGTCCATTGCGTCTTTGCTGGCGGCGGAATCATCGCGATCTAGGCTGTTGTAGTGCAGTTCACCATAACCGCCAAAAGTCGTCTTGCTGCTTGCGCTGGGGGCCATGGAAATTTGTTCAACGGCGCTAATAGTTGCTTCAGCAATCACTTCAGTTTCTTGTATCCGCGCATCATTGTTGCGCAGTTGTTGTTTCAGCGTGGCGATCTCGCCCTGCTGTTGTTGAATCATTTCCCACATTTCCTCCAAGCTAGGAGTTGCTGCTTGGGCGGCAGCAGTAAGGTTCAAGCCAATAATGGTGGCGAGAAGTTGCTTCTTCATGTCTTTATTTCCTTGAAATAGTTTTATTGAAATATGACTGACTTCGCTTGTCGATACCTGAGAATACGTTTGCGAGCGGGTCATGGGTTACAACAGGCGCTACTATAATAACATCTAAACGCAAATGCAAATCATTCTCATTTGCATTTAGTGGGAGATCTGTTTAAACATGATGAGAGTTGGGAATATAGGTTTAAATAAATTCGCTTGCCCGGTGTTGTCGGTGAGACTAAACAGGTAAAATGCCCCCAAGATGTAGTGCACTTCAGCACAATTACTAATTTCAGAGGATTTGTCTCTATGGACATTATGGAAACCATTCGTGAACAGGTAGAGAACAACGCAATTATTCTCTATATGAAAGGCTCGCCCAATCAACCACAGTGTGGCTTTTCTGCCCGCACAGTGCAGGCGTTGATGGAGTGCGGACAGCGCTTTGCCTACGTGGATATTCTCTCCAACCCGGAAATTCGCAGCAACTTGCCGACTTACGGTAACTGGCCCACTTTTCCACAGCTGTGGATTAAAGGCGAGCTGATCGGTGGTTGTGACATTATTGCTGAGATGCATGAGAAGGGTGAATTGAAGCCCCTTATGGATGAGGCAGCACCAGCCGCAGAAGCCTAAAACCTTTAGTCTATTTGTTAACGATCACGCCGCAGGCTAGCCCTTTATTGATAGTCAGCGGCGTTTTTTTTGTTCAGCTTTTTGCCTCTCGGAAGCTGATCTTGAACCTGTTTTTGTGCCTTGATCGCGATATTTTGGTCGGTGCAGAGATTACAATGCGCGGCACTTGATTCGCTCGCGGCACTTAATACGCTCGCGGCGCTTGCACGATTTTGCTACCTAACTCTATAAAAGGATTTTGCTCTATGAGTCTCTTTCGTCTCGGCCTATTGGCCACATTAACCGCTACACCTCTCCTGGCTACTGCTGACATTGCCGGCCTCTATGCAGGCACCGGCGTTTGGCAATCGAGCCCGACCGGTACTCTGGGTAATACCAGTATCAGTCTTGAGAATACGCTGAATTTTGATGAAGAAAACAGCAACTATTTTTTTATTGCCCTAGAGCATCCAATCCCCCTGTTGCCCAACCTGCGTCTTACACGCACGGATCTGGAGTGGGCCGGGCAGGGCGTAGTCTCTGCGGGAACCAGTCTTGATGAAGTAGTGTTTCCAAGTGATCAGGCAGTTGCGGCAGATCTCGACCTCAGTCATACCGAAGTCACTTTTTACTATGAAATCTTGGACAATATTGTCGACTTGGATCTGGGCCTAACGGCGCGCCTGTTTGACGGTGAAGCCAGTTTGATCGGTGCAACCCAGCAGGAACGTGTCGAGCTAGATGCCGTGATCCCGATGCTCTATGGCAGAGCTGGAATTGACCTTCCGTTTACTGGACTCTCTGCTGCCCTGAGCGGCAACTGGGTTGACGTCAATGATGTGAGCCTGACCGACTGGAGTGCTGAAGTGAATTATGATTTTAAAATTGCTCCCACTCTCGAGGCTGGTCTGAGTATTGGTTATCGCTCAATGCTGATTGAAATTGATGATCAGGACGAGCTGCAATCTGATGCTGAATTTGACGGACTGTTTATTGGTCTGCGACTGGTGCTCTAGTCGAGGCTAATGTGAGAAGCTGATGTGAGAAGCTCATGGAAAAAGCCTGATATTACGACCTCAGGCTTTTCCAGGGGCGACGAATCTCGTCATGGCGAATAATGTACTCGCCGGTTTTACGGTCATTAAAGAAATGGTGCAAGGCCAGTTCCACAACTGGAAAAGCCAACTCTCCCCAGGGAATATCCGCTTCATCAAACAGCGCTACCTCTGAGGACTCAAACGTGGCATTGAACTTGGGTTCTGCGAGCCTAGCGCGATAAAACACATAGACCTGATTAATCTGCGGAATATCAAACAGCGCGTAGAGGCTTGGTTCCACCACTTGGGCATTAGCCTCTTCCTCGCACTCGCGCAGTGCGCCCGTTAGAGAGGACTCACCGTTCTCGAGAAAGCCCGCGGGCAATGTCCAGAAACCGTGACGCGGTTCAATGGCGCGGCGGCAGAGCAACACTTGATCGCCATACACCGGCAACACCCCGGCAATCACCTTAGGGTTCTCATAGTGAATCGTCACGCAGTGAAGGCACACATGACGTTCGCGATTATCCCCCTCGGGGATCTGTTTGATAACGGACTTGCCACAGCTAGAACAAAAATTCATGAAATTCTCAGAAATAGACGATAGCCGAGTATAATGCACAAATGTTAGAAACTATTAAAAATCGCTTAAAAACCTTCCCCTTGGATCGTCATCAGCCTAGCCCGCAAGAGCAGGGCTCAATGGCCGCTGTGCTGGTTGCCCTGCACGGTGACAATGCGGATCCCCAAGTTATTTTGACTCAGCGCGCATTCCATCTGAATAATCATGCCGGTGAGGTCGCCTTTCCCGGAGGGATGTGGGACGCAACAGACAGTGATTTATTGCACACGGCACTGCGGGAGGCTGAAGAAGAAATCGGTCTGTCCCCCAGTTTGGTGCAACCGATCGCCACACTTCCGGTCGCCTCACCGAAGCGCCGCAGTCTCAAAGTCACGCCCTTTGTTGGTCTGGTCGATGGCCCGTTGAATTTGACCGCAGATCCCAGTGAAATTGGCGCACTATTTGACGCCCCTCTGCGGTTATTTATGAATATTGAAAACTACGATTATTTTGATATGCAAACTGAACATGGTGCACTGAGTTTCCCCTTTCTGCCGTATAACGGCTATAAAATTTGGGGCTTTACCTTAAAGGTGCTTACCGACATGTTGAATGCCACTTTAGAGGCGGATATTCACCTCAACTATCCCAGCGATGAGCGCATCGAAGAGTTGCGTCAGAGGGTTGCGCCAGAGAGCTGAGTTGAAGCCGCGAGCTGAATTAAAACAGAGAGGAAAACAATGATTTACCGAATTGGCGACCAGACCCCCGTGATTGATGCCAGTGTGTTTGTCGCCCAGAGCGCAGACGTGATCGGCCAGGTTACGCTAAAGGAGCATTCCAGCGTCTGGTTCAATGCCGTGATTCGCGGTGACTGTGATCGTATTGAAGTGGGTGCGCGAACTAATATTCAAGATGGCGCTGTGCTGCATTGCGATATAGGTCAGCCACTGATTATTGGTGAAGATGTCACCGTCGGCCACAACGCCATGATCCACTGTCTTGAAGTGGGCGATCGAACCCTGATCGGAATCAATGCGGTAATTCTTGACGGTGCCAAAATTGGCAGTGACTGTATTATTGGTGCCAACACATTGGTTAAAGCGGGCAGTGTGATTCCTGATGGCTCGTTGGTGGTAGGTTCTCCAGGAAAAGTGATTCGCCAGTTGGATGAGCAGTCTCGCACTATGTTGCTCGGTTCAGCGGCATCTTATGTCCATGAAGGAAAAGTCATGTTAAACGAGCTTGTTGAGGTTCAGCGCTAATGTCCGATAAGCCGGTAAAGTCACCCTGTAATTCAGTGTGCATGTTAAATGATGAAGACGTCTGTATGGGCTGCTACAGAACTTCGGAGGAGATTCGAATTTGGTCGGTGCTGAATAATGATCAGCGCCGGGATGTGGTGATTGCCTGTGGTGAGCGCAATCGCAAGGTTAATCCGTTTTACTAGGCTCTTTTTTACAAGGCTCTATATTTAAACGCTGAAGCCTAAACCCGAAATTCGAAAGTTCAAAGCATCAGATACATTATTCGTCCGCTTCTACCCGCTTTTTCTTCATCGACGTCACCGCGATCTTCTTGATCATGGTGCCGTTGATCTCTTCTGTTTCAAATCGATAGTCGTCCACCATAAAGCTCACATTGCCGTCGGGAATACTCTCAAGCTGCTCAAGGGCTACGCCATTCAGTGTCTTGGGCCCATCGGTGGAAAGACTCCAGCCAGTGGCCTTGTTAATCTCGCGAACAGTGGCGGCACCATCAATCAGATAGCTGCCGTCGCCGCGAGCTGAGACCTCATCCGCCTCATCTGCGGTATTGGTGGTGAAGTCGCCAACAATCTCCTCGAGAATATCTTCCAGCGTCACCAGCCCCTTAACATCACCGTACTCGTCCACAACCACGGCAAAGCGATTGCGGGTCTTTTTAAAGTTCAGCAGCTGGGTGGTGAGCATCGTGCTCTCGGGGATAAAGTAGGGCTCTTCTGAAAAGCGTTTGATCGCAGCGTGAGTGACTTTTTCTGCACGGGCCAAATGGTTGGCCTTGCGGATATGGAAGATACCAACAATGTTGTTGATATCACCGTCATAGATCGGCATGCGGGTATACTCAGACTTGAACAGCTTGGCCATCAAAATATCGGGGTCATCTTGGATGTCTAAGCCATTGACCTCACTGCGAGGAATCATAATATCCTCAACCGCGACGTTTTCTAAGTCGAGAATACCTTTCAGCATGCCCTGGTGGCTGTCAGACATTTTATGCCCGGAGACATCGACTACCGAACGCAGCTCCTCAGTATCAAGGCCATCATCTCGCGACGAGTTGGGGTCGAAGCCAAGTAGTTTTACCAAACCGTTGGTGAGCTTATTGATCGCCCATACCAGCGGCCAAAAAATTGTTAGCAGTGGTTTAAGAATATGGCTGGTTTTAAAGGCAAACCACTCGGGGTACTGCGCCGCGATGGTCTTGGGTGTAACCTCAGCAAAGACCAACACCATAATGGTTAGGGTTGCCGTGGCCACCCAAGGCGCCGCAGCCTCGCCAACATAAATAATCGCCAGGGTATTGGCAATAATGGCCGCGAGAATATTTACCGCATTATTGCCAATCAAAATCAGACCAATCAGGCGGTCGGGGGTGGCGAGTAATTTGGCTGCCCGACGGGCACCAGAGCTCTTCTTGCGTTGATGTCTCAAGCGATAGCGGTTGAGCGACATCATGCCGGTTTCAGAGCCGGAGAAAAATGCGGACAGGAGTAGCAGTATGAAGAGTGCCAACCACAGCATCGACGATTCAGAAACGTCCAAGAATTAAGAGCCTTTTATAAGAGGGTCGAACATGTTGAAGTAGTTTTTTGCTTTTAGCAATAGAGTTTTGCATGGAAGGCTGACAGCGGTTAGATAGTAACTAGATAGCAATTAGATAGCGGTTAGGCAGCGATTAGATAACGGTTGAGAGCTGCCGCTTAAACCAGCAGGAATTCCAGAACCACTTTACTGCCCACATAGCCGAGAACAATGGCGCCAAAGCCCGCCCAGGTCCAGCGAATCGCAGTTTTCCCGCGCCAGCCCTGCACCTGTCGTCCCCAGAGCAACAGACCAAAGAAAATCCAAGCCGCCAGGCTAAACACCACTTTATGTAAAAGCTTCTGAGCAAAAAAGTCCTCATAGAAGATAAATCCGCTGATCAGCGACAGGGTGAGCATTAACTCTCCGGCCCAAATCAGTTCAAACAGCAGCGCTTCCATACTCTGTAGTGGTGGGAAGGTGCGCATCAGCAAGTTCTGATGTTTATGCTTGAGCTGCCAGTTCTGATATCCCATCAGGGCGGCTTGCAGGGCCGCTATAGCAAGCAGGCTATAGGCCAGGATAGAGATTAGCACATGCAGTTGCATACTCGGGGCTAGCAGTATCGCGATTTTGGTACTGGAGCTGGCCATCGCGGCTGCAATGGTAATAGCTGAAATGGGAAACAGAACCAAATTGAGGCTGTGGATGGGCTTCTTTAGCCCGCTTAAAAAGACCACTACATTAATAATCAGTGAGATCAGCGCAAAAATTCTCAGCAGACTGAGGTCAAGACCCTCGGAACTAAACAGAAAATCAGCCACGGCCTGGCTGTGCAAGACGATCGCCATCGCTCCAGCAATTTGAAGCGCCGTGCTTGGAATATAAATTTGTTTGCGCAGCTGCATAACCTGATAGCTGAAAGCCAAAAGGTATACCGCGATTGCTGCACTGGCAAAGAGGCTGGTCATTACATCTAAGTCGCAATTAATTTCAACAGAGTGTGTCATATTCAGGCAGCGGGGTGAAGAGTTGCGGCAATTAATTGCTATAATGCTGCGCATCTATAAAACGTCGGAAAATAGTCTCATGGCAATGTTTGAAAATCTCAGCGATCGGCTCTCGGATAGTCTTAAAAAAATCTCCGGCAAAGCCAGCCTCAGCGAAGCCAATATTCAGGATACCCTGCGGGAAGTGCGCATGGCCCTACTGGAGGCGGATGCCGCCCTGCCAGTGGTCAAAGATTTTATCGAACAGGTCAAACAGCGCGCCCTCGGGCAAGAAGTTAATCGCAGCCTTAATCCTGGCCAGCAGTTTCTAAAGGTTGTTCAGGCTGAACTTGAATCGGTGATGGGCGAGCAGAATGAAAGCCTCAACTTAGCCGCTCAACCGCCGGCGATTATCTTGATGGCGGGTTTGCAGGGTGCGGGTAAGACCACCTCTGTTGCCAAGCTGTCCCGCTACCTGAGTGAGCGGGAAAAGAAAAAGGTCATGGTGGTCTCTGCGGATGTCTATCGTCCTGCGGCCATTGAGCAGCTCAAGACTCTGGCCAACGAAGTGGGTGCCGAGTTCTTCCCCAGTGATATCAGCCAAAAGCCAGTTGCTATCGTCAACGCCGCTATAGATAGTGCGAAGAAGAAATTTGTCGATGTACTGATTGTTGATACTGCCGGTCGATTGGCTATCGACGACGAGATGATGGATGAGATCAAACAGGTCCACGCCGCCGCCAACCCCATTGAAACCCTGTTCGTGATCGACGCCATGATCGGTCAGGATGCGGTGAATACGGCTAAAGCCTTTAATGAAGCTCTGCCACTCACTGGTGTGATCCTCACCAAGGTTGATGGCGATGCTCGCGGTGGTGCCGCTCTGTCGGTGCGTCATATTACCGGCAAACCGATTAAATTCCTCGGTGTTGGTGAAAAGACCGACGCCCTAGAGCCTTTCCACCCGGAACGTATAGCCTCGCGCATCCTCGGTATGGGCGATGTCATGTCGCTGATCGAAGATGTAGAGCGCAAGGTGGATAAAAAGAAAGCTGAAAAGCTCGCGCAAAAGATTGCCAAGGGCAAGGGCTTCGATCTCGAAGATCTCCGTGATCAGCTACAGCAGATGAATAATATGGGTGGCATGGCCGGTTTGATGGACAAGCTTCCGGGCATGGGCAATATGGCCCAGATGGCGCAGCAGCAGAATGTCACCAGTCAGTTTGACCAAATGGACGCGATTATCAGCTCCATGACGCCGAAAGAGCGTCGCAACCCAGATATTTTGAATGGCTCGCGTAAACGCCGCATCACCGTGGGTTCCGGTACTACTATTCAGGATCTCAATCGCCTGCTCAAGCAGCACAAGCAGATGGGCAAGATGATGAAGAAAATGAAGGGCAAGGGCATGCAGAATATGATGCGCGGCCTAGGTGGTGCTATGGGTGGCGGCCCCGGTGGTTCTATGCCGCCAATGGGCGGGCTGCCTCCAGGTGGTTTCCCGCGCCGCTAGATTGCGCTGATAGTCAGGCGCTAGCTGGCTGTAAGGCTAGATTTTCAAGCACAGTAGCTTACTGTTCAAAGATGTTTCCTTTTAGTCTTTTATGACGTAAGATACCGCGCCTTTCGGGGAGCTGCGTCCAATGCTGCGCGGCCCTTTTAAAAGCATCAACTCTGGCGATTGTGCCAGTTTGAACACAGGATTTTTGTACATGGTCACAATTAGATTGGCACGTGGTGGCGCTAAGAAACGCCCGTTTTATCACATCACAGTATCCGACTCACGCAATGCGCGTGACGCACGCTACATCGAGCGTATCGGCTTCTTTAACCCGGTTGCTCGCGGTGCTGAAGAGCGTCTGCGTATGGACCTAGACCGCGTTACGTTCTGGCAGGGCCAGGGCGCACAGGTCAGTGATCGCGTTAAGTCGCTGATCAAAGAAGCTGCCAAAGCTCAAGTAGTCGCTGCTTAATCTATCGGCATCTGTTGCTGAACACATCTGGAGATCATGCTTGATGGAAACTCTGGTTGTGGGTCGCATAACAGCTGTATTCGGTGTTCGAGGCTGGGTGAAAGTCCATGCCTACACCGAACAGGTCGAGACGCTTTGCTCTTATCAGCCTTGGTTGATAGACACCGCGTCTGGAGTGAAGCCGATTCGGATCGACGAATGGCGTAGACATGGCGAAAGCCTGGTTGCGCATATTGTTGGTATCGATGATCGCGATATAGCACAGACCTGGTGTGGCAACGACATACTGGTTGAGAAATCGAAGCTACCCGATCTGAAAAGCGATGACTTTTACTGGTATCAGCTCGAAGGGCTGTCAGTAGTAAGCCATTTTGAGGGTGAGCAGATTCGACTTGGCACAGTTAAGTCGCTTCTCGAAACCGGCGCCAACGATGTGTTAGTGATCAAAGGCGATGGCGAGAGTGTCGATCGGGAAGAGCGTTTAATCCCTTACGTTGATCAATTTGTCACCAGCATTAGCATGGCGGACAGGCGGATTGATGTGATCTGGGATCCGGCTTTTTAGAAACGCTATTAAATAGCAGCTTTGAAAAGCGAGCAGTATCAGAGGACAGGTCAATGAAAATCGCACTGATTACCCTGTTCCCAGAGATGTTCAGTTCACTGACCGAATACGGTATAAGTGGACGCGCAGTAAAGGCCGGTTTGGTGGAGTGTCAGAGCTTCAACCCCCGAGACTTTACGCAAGACCGTCATCAGACAGTCGACGCACGCCCCTATGGCGGCGGCCCCGGCATGGTGATGATGGTAGAGCCTCTGCGCAAGGCGATAGCCGCTGCTAAGCAGTGGGCAGGTGAAGACACCAAAGTGGTGTATCTCTCACCCCAGGGACAGGTCCTTAATCAGGGCGCAGTAAACCAATTTGCTACACAGCAGTCACTCATACTGATTGCTGGCCGCTACGAAGGAATCGACGAGCGGCTGATAGAGCAAGAGGTAGATGAGGAGTGGTCTATAGGTGACTACGTACTCAGCGGCGGTGAATTGCCCGCCATGGTATTGATGGACGCGTTAATTCGTCAACTACCGGGAGCCCTGGGACACAAGGACTCCGCTGATCAGGACTCCTTTGCCGAAGGCCTATTAGACTGCCCGCACTTTACGCGGCCAGAGGATTACCAAGGGCAGCCGGTACCAGAGGTACTGTTGTCAGGTAACCACGAAAAAATTAGACGTTGGCGTTTGCAGCAATCACTAGTGCGAACCCAGCAGCGAAGACCAGATTTACTGGACCGCCTGGAGCTCAACCCTGAGCAACAGGCTCTACTCAAGGAAATGAGTGCTGCGCTGGCAGATGATGGCAAAGGATAGTGACCATCCTCTCTGTACAGAGCTCTAAAACAGGTGGCGTGCCACCAACCAATGAAAATTGAGGAGCAAGAAATGACTAACAAAGTATCGATAATTGCTGCGATTGAAAAAGAGCAGATGAGCAAAGAAATTCCTGATTTCAGCCCCGGTGATACCGTTGTTGTGCAGGTAAAAGTAAAAGAGGGCACTCGTGAGCGTCTGCAGGCATTCGAAGGCGTAGTATTAGCCAAGCGTAACCGTCAGCTGAACTCTGCCTTTACCGTTCGTAAAATCTCCAACGGTATTGGTGTTGAGCGTACGTTCCAGACTTACAGTCCACTGGTTGACAGCATTGAAGTGAAGCGTCGCGGTGCCGTACGTCGCGCCAAACTCTACTACTTGCGTGAGCGTTCAGGTCGATCTGCACGTATCAAAGAAAAGCTTAGCCGATAAAAACTGGCTTCTAGCCAATATTTATCGTCTAAAGGCGGCTCCGAAAGGGCCGCCTTTTTTAATGTCTAGAATACTCCTCGATACTATCTATTTACCCACCTATCTACCCAACTATTAGTGCATATTCTTTCAGGCTCACGGCTTGACAGCCCGCTGCCATGGTCTATCTTTTAACTTACCACTATAAAATGTGATCAACTTCACGTTTTACATAAAAACAATTCACAGAAATTCCTCGAGATGTTTTGTGAATCCTAGGGAGAAACCTCCAAGGAAGACATCATGAAAATAGCAGTATTAGCGACCCTCTTTGCAGGGTTATTGGCACTAAATCCAGCCCATGCGGGCAGCATCGATCTATTGGCAATATGGAGCCCCGATGGTGTAGATGCGGATGCCGCAGACAATGGCGTGGCCGATCAGTTGTTTTGTGCAAATGCTTGCGGCGGCGCAATTTCCGCTGGTGATCTCAGCGACATTAATGCCAATCAGTTTTATGACAAAAACGGCAATGTCGCAACCGCTCAGGATGATATAGCCGCAGTAACCAATATGTTGGCCTTTGAGGGAGTGGTTATTCCCAGCTTGGCCGGAGATAAAACCGAGAATGGTTTCAGCGGTAAGTCGTTCAACATTGCGGCGGATTTTTCCGGTTATATAACCATCAAAGCCTCAACTCTAGTCTGGTTATATCTGGTTGATGGCGATGGCAGTTCAAATGAGACGGTAGAGGTCACAGTGGGTGGTGATCACGATGTATCCCACTACACTGAATGGGCTGTAGCAGAAGTGCCACTTCCCGCAGCAGCCTGGTTATTCTTATCTGGCTTGGTAGGTCTGCTTGGTTTACGAAAATCATCAAAACAGTAGTCATGCTTCAAATTAAAAGATAACTGATTCACAATTTGAGTGTTACGCAATCGACACAAGCTATCGGTGGCGTACACTCCAGTTCAGGAAATTATTGTTTAGAGTCAGTTTTATCTTATGACCGATCAAATATCACGGATGGTACGTCGTCACGACGCCAAGATTAACGCCTTTTCTCGCCTTATTGATGCGGCGATTATAGGCTGTACTCTGGTGGCCTTAGTGTCGGTGCTCAAACTCAGCTGGGTGCCGCTGTATAGCTGGATGCTATTGATCTCCATTGTGCTGTTTAGCTTTCTCTCTGAGTCCAGTCACAGTAAATCATGGCGCGATATCAGCCTTCGAGCAGAAGTGATTGGCGTAGGCAGTAGCTGGCTGACGATTATCCTAGTGCTGGTCTTGGTCGACGTGATCTTCCACCCCTCTGATCTGTACAACCGCGAGATGGTCTTTTATTGGTTTGTACTCACACCCATAGAGCTTATTTCTTGGCACTCCATTTTGCGCATGGTCTTGCGCCTGTTTCGTCATACCGGAGTGCGTGCGCAAACCGTGGCTATTTACGGCGCCACTGAATTGGGCGCCGGTCTTGAAGGTCGGATTCAACATATGCCCTGGTCCGGATACAATTTCGTCGGCTATTTTGATGACCGTAAAACCAATGGCACGCGACGCTTTATATCCGATTCCAGTCTTATTAAAGGTGGCTCTCAAGAGCTTATTGAGCAGGCCAAGGCCGGTAAGATAGACACCATCTTCATCACCCTGCCCCTGGCCGCTGAAAAGCGCATCAAGCTACTGCTCAATGAATTGGCCGACACCACAGTCTCTGCCTACATGATGCTCGACCTATTTAGTTTTGATCTGCTCACCGCCAGCTGGCTGGATATCCAAGGGATGCCGGCGATTAGTGTATTTGAATCACCCCATACTGGTCTGGATAATTTTGCTAAACGTTCCCTCGATCTAGTCGCTGGCAGCATGATCCTAGGACTGATCGCCATTCCCATGCTGTTAATTGCCCTGGGGATCAAGATGACTTCAAAAGGGCCGGTACTCTTTCGCCAGAAGCGTTACGGTATCGGTGGCGAGCCAATCACGGTGTGGAAGTTCAGAACAATGACGGTTATGGATGCCGGAGACAAAAATCTTGTTCAGGCATCCAAGGGTGATAGCCGCATTACCGCCTTTGGCGGATTTTTACGCAGAACCTCACTGGATGAGTTGCCACAGTTTTTAAATGTTATCAGCGGCACCATGTCCATCGTTGGTCCACGCCCCCACGCCATCATTCACAATGAGTTCTATCGCACCGCAATCCACGGCTACATGCTGCGCCACAAGGTTAAGCCCGGTATCACCGGTCTGGCCCAGATCAAGGGCTACCGCGGCGAGACAGACACTCTGGCGAAGATGGAGGGACGTATCAAGTATGACCTCGAATATATCCGCAGCTGGTCGCTTTGGCTCGATATCAAATTGATTGTCATGACAGCCTTTGGCGGATTTCTCAACAAAAATGCTTACTAGCAATTGACCCCGGACCTGCGGCTTCTTGAGAGTGCAATAAGGTCTACACTAAACTGAAGGAATAGACAGGAAGGACATCATGGATATGATAGCGGGACAGCAAGGCCAAAACATCAGCAAAACATTAAACGGCAAGTTAAGAATACTCTTTGTGATCGTAGCGGTAGCCTTTTTAGGGCTGTCCCATATTGCGGCCGCAGACAGCTACAAGCTCAACCCCGGTGATGAGGTAGAGATATCAGTTTGGAACGAAGAGAACCTGCAAAAAACCATCACCGTGCTACCGGACGGTATGATCTCTTTTCCCCTGGTCGGACATCTCCAAGCCGCCGGTAAAAGTGCCTCCGAAATTGAAATGACCATCGCCGGAAAACTCGACGCCTATATCGCCGACCCAGAGGTCAATGTCACAGTTACCAGCACTCGAGGCAATGTTGTTTTTGTTGTCGGCAAGGTTTTAAAGCCTGGCCCCATTGTTATGATCCAGTCCACTACTGTGATGCAAGCGCTGGCCATGGCCGGAGGGCTCAACGAGTTTGCCTCAGCCAACTCGATCAAAATTATTCGTCGGGGCGACATTGCTGCTGGCGCGGGCGAAGAAACATTGCTTAAGATTCGTTACTCCGATCTTGAGAAGGGCAATGACCTCGCCTCCAACCACATTCTTAATTACGGAGACGTTATTGTCGTCCCATAAATAGCAAGGATCCGCTATGAACAAGACTATTAATCAAATTGCTCTGGCCGTCGCAGTCGCCTTCGTGCCTTGGGTCTCAAGCGCCGCAACCTGGGTCGCAGACTACAGTATCGATGCCGATGCCACCTATGACGATAATTTCTTTATGGGTGAAGTGGAGCAGGACACGGTGATCTATCAGCTCAGACCTGAGGCTACACTGAGCTATGTCTCACCGGTGGCCAAATCACAGTTCGATGCACGGGTAGCTCTAAAGCGCTACTCAGAGTTTGATCAATTTGACTCCGAAGACCCGGCTTTTGATTGGAAGAATAGCTATAGAACTGAGCGCTCAACCTGGGGAATTAATTTCGGCTACAGCGAAAATTCCCAGCGCGATGCGGCAGAGCTGGATACGGGAAATTTTGATTCCAATAGTATTGTTGAAACGGTCTATGTGAATCCTAGCGTGAGTTTCGACCTCACTGAAAGAGACCAGTTGGGTATTTCTCTTAATTACACCGAGCGGGATTATGACACCAACGATTTCTCCGATAATGAAAACCAGAGCATTGGTCTAAATTGGCAGCATCGCATAAACGAAGTACTAAGCTCCACCGCCATGGTCAGTTTCTCCCAATATGACGCTGACAGGCAGGCTGTTAGCGCCAATCAAACCGATTATTTGCAGACAACCGTTGGTTTTATTTACCAACATTCCAAGGCCATGACTATTAATGGCAGCCTCGGTCATTTTGAGACTGACAGTGAAGCACAACTGTTTTTTGGCCCCATAGTGCTGGTCACTGACACCGAATCAAGCGGCACGCTGCTGCAACTAGGGGTTAGCTATAGCTATGAAAAGGATTTGTTCAGATTTAACCTGTCTCGAGGACTTTATCCATCCAGCCAGGGTGTGGTGGACGAGCGGGACAGTGTTGGCCTGGACTACGAACATCAGTTTAGCGGGCGTAGCACCAGCGGTATTAATATCTCCTGGCATAACTCGGACTCATTGTTAGACGAGCGCGAGACAGTCACTCTGTCACCCTTCTATCGCTATCGTCTCACCGAAAAGCTGCGACTACAGACCACCTATATCTTTAGGAGCTTTGATCGCGAGTCAACAGCCTCTGAAGTTGAGTCCAATCGAATTAGAGTTGGCCTGCGCTATAGCTTTTAATAATAAGAAAAAATCGACAAAAAGGACGCTGTACCCACATGGAAGAAACTGACAAGTCGCTACTCGATTACTGGGATATGCTGCGCAGGCGCAAACGCTATATTATTATCGCGTTTCCCCTGTTGCTTGCTTTGAGCACTGCAGTCGCATTTTTACTGCCGCCGATTTACCAATCCGAAGGGGTTATCCTGATCGAAAGTCAGGAAATTCCTCAAGATCTGGTGCGCTCCACAGTGACCAGCTATGCCGAGCAGCAGATTCAGGTGATTAAACAGCGGATTCTCACCAGCTCACGGATTCTCGAAACCTTGGACAAATATAAAGTCTATGAGGATGAGAGGGAGGGCAGCACCATCTCCCTGCTAGTGGAAAAATTCCGCAGTGCAGTCGGTGTGGAAATGATTAATGCCAATGTGATTGACCCCCGCAACGGCCGCGCGCAGCGGGCCAGTATCGCTTTCCGGGTGTCATTTATGGATGAGTCTCCGGATATTGCGCAAAAGGTCGCCAATGAACTGGTTACCATGTTCCTCGACGAAAATGTAAAGACCCGAACCGGCAAAGCTGCGGACACGGTCAGCTTCCTCAGTGATGAAGCCAATAAAATGCAAAAAACCGTGCAGGCTCTTGAGGAGCAAATTGCCAATTTCAAACTCGAATTTGGTGATAGCCTGCCAGAGTTGCTGCAATTTAATCTATCGATGATCACCAGTCTTGAGGAGAAAATCAGCGGGCATCAGTCAGAGGCAATCCGGCTTAATGATCAGATTCACTACCTGAGCCTCGAACTGGCGAGTATGGATCCTTACGTAGCCAGCAATGATGGTGTCACCACCCTCAGCAGTCAGGTCCGACTAGCCCAGTTACAGAGTGAATTAAACAGCCTTGAGAACAAGTATTCAGCGTCACATCCAGATATAAAACGTTTGACTCGCGAGATTGGAGCATTGAAAAAAGAGGTCGCCGCCGACTCATTATTTCAACCTGAGCAGGATATGAGTGAAATCTCAAATCCACTCTATCGCCAGATTAAAATCAAAATCGATGTCACCGAAAAAGAGTTGGCCCGAACCAATTTGGACCGGGTGAAAATGCAAACCGAAGTAAAACAATATCACGGGCGAGTTTCACGCACCCATGAAGTGCAGCGCAGTTACGATGATATGACCCGAGACTATGAAAGCACCAAACGTAAATATCAGGAGCTGCGCGCCAAGCAGTTCGAAGCTGATGTCGCCCAAACCCTTGAGTCGGAAAACAAAGCCGAGAGCTTCACTCTGATCGAACCGCCCCAGAGACCTACCGAATCCGTAAAGCCAAACCGCCCCAAGCTGATGCTGATGGGCCTGTTCCTCTCTGGTGGTATTTCAATAGGTCTAGTGTTGTTAGCTGAGATGCTTGATCCAGCAATCAGAAGCATCAAAGACATCACCCGTATCACAGGTGCAGAGCCACTGGCGCTGATACCTCTAATGTTAAGTGATGAAGACTACAGTAAAAAGGGCCGGTCGCGGAAGCGACTGATTATATTCGCGGCGCTACTGCTGTTCTCCATGTTTGGCATCGTCCATTATTTTGTTCTCAGTCTCGATATTGTCTGGTTCAAAATTATGGCCAAAATTAACATGCTGTAGGTAATCACTATGTCGCGAATTCACAAAGCACTGGCAAAAGCTAGAGAGAAACGCCAAGAGCAAAAACGCAGTATCGGCAGAGGCTCGCCGCTGGAAAAAATTGTCTATACCGATAGTCAGGTCGTGCCTATCTCTCACAAAGAGCTGGAAAAAAATCGTGTGGTCTCGCGCTCCGCCCACGACCCTAGGTCACAGCTTTTTAGAACATTGCGCACTACCATTTTGAAAAAAATGCGCAGTCATGATTGGCGTAGTATTGGCATCATCTCCCCATCGCCCGGTGAGGGCAAATCACTGGTGGCCAGTAACCTGGCGGCCGCCGTCGCCATGGAAGTGAACTACACCGCACTACTAGTGGATATGGATTTGCGCAATCCAGGCATCAGCAACTATTTTGCTGTTGAGCCCAAGTTGGGATTGAGCGACTACCTTCAAGGGGATGCAGAAATTGGTGATCTGCTAGTGAATCCAGGTGTCGACCGCCTGATGCTGTTGCCAGGTCGTGGCAGCCTAGACAACTCATCCGAGCTGATCTCCAGCCCACGAATGGTGTCGCTATTTAGCGAACTCACCCAGCGCTATAAATCACGCATTGTTATCTATGATATGCCTGCGATTTTGCCCCGGGATGATGTATTGACTGCACTGAACCATGTGGATTGTTTTTTATTGGTTATCGAAGAGGGATGCAACTCAGAGATCGATATTCGCAAAGCCATGCAGTCCATGCAGAACGCCAATATTATCGGCACCGTGGTGAATAAATCACAGACTGTCGAATCGGGATATATGCCATCTCAGGCTTAGAACACCGAACCTATTCAGGGATTGAATAAAGTATGTATAAAGAGTTTTTTAAGTTAAAAGAAAAACCATTTAGTCTGAATCCAGACCCAGAATTTTTGTTTCTGAGTAAAAATCATATACGCGCTCAGACCATGCTTGAATATGGCTTCCACAGCCAGGCCGGTTTTACCGTTATCACTGGTGATATAGGTGCAGGCAAGACCACGCTAGTCCATTATCTTCTCGGCCAAGAGGGCGATGAGGTTGTTATAGGGGTGATCAATAACACCCACTCCTCATTTGGCAATCTGATGTCATGGATACTCGATGCCTTTGATCTTGAAGAACCGAGCCCCGAGAGCGCCAAAAAGCTGCGCAAGTTCACCGAGTTCGTGATGGATCAGTATGCCGACGGCAAGCGTGTGCTGTTGGTGATTGATGAAGCCCAAAACCTCTCCGAAGAAACCCTCGAAGAGCTACGCTTAATCTCTAATATGAATATCGCAAGCGACGTATTTTTGCAGTTAATCCTTATTGGTCAGCCCGAATTAATTGAAAAGCTCAATGACCCACGCCTAACCCAGTTTGCTCAACGGATAGGCGTCGACTTTAATCTGCGCCCGATGGACTATGTAGATACCGGTAAATATATCTTCCACCGTCTAAAGGTCGCCGGCAGCACTAAATCCATATTTACCAGTGATGCGATTGCCGCCATCTTCTGCTTCTCCGAGGGCGTCCCGAGGCGGATTAACACTCTTTGCGATATGGCTTTGGTTTATGCCTTTGCCGATGAGCGCAGGAGTATCAATGCCCAGCTAATTATTGATGTGATTAAAGACCGTAACCTTTCCGCGGTGATCAGGCCTACGGCGTTGCAATCGAAAGAGGTTCAGGATGTTGCGCACTGGTTGCAGGAGGTTAAGGGTATTAGCATTAGTGAGATGTTACCGGAGCTGGAGACAGCATCCTAAATGGATCAGATCGAAGGCGATGGATTAAAGGGTGGTTCAATCTCTATTGGGGTCTTTGCTCACAATGAAGAGAATAATATTCTCACCACCTTGGAGAGTCTTGCTGCCCAGGATATTTTCCAGCTACCACTATTTTCCAGTTTAAATATTACGGTGTCTGTATTGGCTAATGGCTGTACCGATACCACTGTTCCGATCGCTACCAATTATCTAAAAAGCCAATCTAGCTTCAAGGGTCAGGTCGTTGAGATTAAAAAGGCCGGCAAAAGCCATGCCTGGAATCAGTTCGTTCACCGCCAGGAATCTCAGGATGTCGACTACTTTATCTGCATCGACTCGGATATTGAATTTGGCAGTAGCGCCGTACTATCAACCTTAACCAAACGATTGAGCCATAACGATGAGGCTTATCTCGCTGTCGATATGGCTAAAAAAGATACTGAACTCAAAGCACAAAAAACCCCTTTCGAAAGGCTTTCTCTACTGTTTTCTCGTTTTATGAGGCAGGGAAGTACTGCTGTTGCAGGGTCTTTGTATTGCGCCAAAGGCGATATATTACGGCGAGTGCATATGCCTGACGGTCTGCCGGTTGAAGATGGCTTCTTGCGAGCCATGCTAGTCACCGACTTATTCACCCAGCCAGATAATACTAAGCGAATCCTAGTGGTCGATGATGTATGGCATTACTTTACGCCGGACTCGTCGCTCAAATCTTTATTTCGCCATGAAGAGCGTCTTTTGATAGGAACTTTTATCAATTCAGTGATCTATGGTTTTCTCTGGCGTGAAGTTCCAGCTACAGGCTTGGATGCCGGGGTTTTGATCGATCGCAGGAATAATACTCATAGCGATTGGCTGAAGCAGTTAATCGACGAGTATAAGGTCAAACATTACTTCTTTATTCCACGGAAATTTTATTTTAAGTACTTTTCAAAATTAAAAAATATCAGTATTGCCCGGCGAATTATTTTGTTTCCGGTAATTTTAGTAGCGAGCCTTGTTCGATCTATATTGCTGGTAAAGGTTGAGAGAAAGTTGGCAAAGACATCAGGTATAGGGTTTTGGTAAATATGCTCAGCTTTATATTGAGGCGTATTTATGCCTAATACTTTTGCTTATATCATGCTGTTGCTATGGCCTTTGGTAGCACTTGTCTTATATAAGAAAAACCCGGTTCTCGAGGCAACTTTTTGGACTATTGTCGGGGGCTACCTGCTGCTTCCCCAGGGTGTTGATATCGATTACCCGCTTATCCCTGCGCTGGATAAAAACACAATACCGGCTATATCGGCTTTCTTTGGCTGTCGATTTATCGCTAATAAAAAAGTGACATTTCTTCCTTCGGCAAGTATTGAACGAAACCTAATGCTTTTATTTGTTCTTGGTTTGACCATTACTGTGATGAAAAATGGTGATCCAATTGAAGAGGTCGGTCGGTTTATACCAGGACTGAGCTACTATGATCTTTTTTCGGTAATAATCTCTAAGTATCTGCTTTTATTGCCTTTTATTCTGGGTTTACAGCTAATTAGAAGTCGTGAAGATCAGATTAGGGTTCTGTCTCTATTGGTAATCGCTGGTTTATATTATTCATTGTTAGCGTTGATTGAGATTCGTCTAAGCCCCCAGCTGCATAACTGGATCTATGGTTTCTTTCCTCATACCTGGGGTCAGCAAGTGCGCTATGGCGGATTTCGGCCAGTAGTCTTCTTAGGCCATGGTCTCTGGGTTTCTATTTTTCTAACAATGGTTTTAGGTGCAGCTATAACCTTATCCAAGGCGAAGCTAACCGTTACTCGATTTTCAAATAGCCATATTATTTTGTATCTGATTGTGGTGCTGGTGTTATCGAAAGGCTTTGGGTCGATGATCTTAGGCGCCGTGCTATTTTTCTGCCTTAAGCTACTGGCGGATAGAGTCTCAGTTAAGATCGCCTTATTGATAGCTATTACAGCAATGACCTATCCACTGATGTCCGTTTTGGGGCTTTTCCCCCATGAATCCTTAGTTGAGTTAATCAATACCGTAGATTCTAGGCAGGGCGGATCTCTGCAGTTTAGGTTCAATCAAGAGGGCTGGCTGCTTGATCGTGCCCTGGAACGACTCTGGTTCGGTTGGGGCGTCTGGGGTAGAAATCGACTGGCTGATTCAGTGATTGATGGCTATTGGATAGGCTTGATAGGCATGTATGGTGTGGTCGGGTTTATGTCAATTTTTGGTCTAATGTTTGTCTCACTGTGGAAGGGGGCGAGCTGCTTTAATCTGATTAGTGATCATAAGGAAAGAGCATTGCTCGCTGGGCATTTGCTGATGTGCGCGCTGATTATGCTCGACCAAATACCCAACCACTCAGAGAATCCACTTTTTTGGTTGTTATTTGGCGGGTTAATTGGCCGTCAGCGATACATTAAGCAGGTTCAGGCCGAAGGTCCGAAGGCTAAATCGCCGGATAATATAGCGGTGGGAATCTAGTTTGATGTCCTTTTATTCAGTGGCGCGTTCACCAGGTCTAGTTACAGAGTGACTACTGGAGCGAAACGCAGTCGAGCTTACTCGGGCACCATCTGGTCAGTGTTGGGCTACGGCGGCAGTCAGGCGATAAGGCTTGCGAGTAATCTAATACTCACACGGCTTTTGTTTCCCGAGATATTTGGTCTTATGGCGCTAGTTCAGGTCATTTTGCAGGGCTTAAAAATGATGTCGGATATTGGTATTTCGACATCGGTGATTAGAGATGAGCGTGGCGATGAGCCTGATTTCTTAAACACCGCCTGGACACTCCAGATTATCCGTGGCCTGCTAATTTGGTTTATCAGTGTTTTAGCGGCCTACCCCATGGCTGTGGCCTATGACTCTACAGAGTTAGTCTTGCTGATCCCCCTAGTGGCCTCCACCGTTATCTTTCAAGGCTTTACATCCCCGGCAGTGTTAAGCCTCAAGAGGCATATTCAGCTAGATAAGTTGTTGTTATGGGAGATCAGCAGCCAGTTTATAACCACAGTAATCACCGTTTCAGCCGTGTGGCATTTTCGCTCTATATGGGCCATTGCCATTGGTGGACTAATTGGAGCATTTCTAACTTGTCTGCTCTCTTATAAATTGCCCTATAAGCACAGTATAAAACTCTCTATTGATCGAACATCTGCCAGCACAATGCTATTTTTTGGCAAATGGATCTTTGTCAGCTCATTGGTAACGCTAATTATTAATAAAGGTGATGTCTTAGTTTTAGGCCTGTTCCTCAGCAAAGCCGATTTGGGTGTCTTTGCTATTGCAGCCATATGGTCGCGCATGGCCTATGAGCTGCTACAAAAAATCAATCAACAGGTTATGACGCCCCTTTATGCAATGGCATTTCGAGAGAATAGAGCCTCAGTAAAGGCGCAGATGGCCAAGACAAGGGTTAGGCTTTTGGCGCTTTCTCTACCAATAATCATAGCTCTTGTGTTTGGTGGGCAGCTGCTGATTGATATTCTCTATGACCCAAGATACCAGTCGGCGGGCTGGATGTTGCAAGTGCTGGCTGTGGGAACTATTGCCGCAGCGATAACCGCCACATCGGCGAATGCCTTACTCTCTTTCGGTGATTCATTCGGCTATATGATTTTTCAGGTGGTATCCGGTGTCTTACTGGTCATCTGTATGCTGGTAGGAGGCTCAGAATATGGGGTTGCAGGGCTTATCGCTGGAGTCTCGATCTCCAAATTTATCTCTTATCCGGTACTGGTGGTCTTTCTAGTGCGACATAATATCTGGTTGCCAAAAGTGGATGGAGCCGCGGTTCTTTTTACCGCTGTCGTAATCGGCCTTGGGTTTTGGTGGCTAGGCGGCTTAAATATTCCTCTGACTAATAATGGCTAGTCAGGCTTTGAGGTGATCGGCTAGACGCAAGCACAGCTGAATAATGGGCATGGTTGGATTGCATGCGCCACCGGTAGAGAAAACACTACTGCCAGCAATGTAAAGATTGTCGAGACCATGAACCTTTGAATTTCGATCAACAACACCATACTTGGGATCATCTGACATCCGAGTAGTCCCCATATGGTGGGCATGATGGCCAAACTTAATCTCTTGCTCAGGGTTAAGTATGAAATCAGCCAGCCTAATTTGACCTAGCCCTGCATTGGAAAACTCTTTTGCCATAGTGAGTGCAGCTTGGCGGATTGTATTCTGATCATAGGCACCAATTTGCCAGTTAAGCTGAGCTTTTAGAAGGCCGAAGCTATCGGTTGTGTCCCCAAGGCTCACCCTGCTATCAAGATTGGGCGCCTGTTCAATTAGAGTGCCAATGGTTCCCATTCCCGGACATTTGAAATCACTTATAAACTGGACCTTGTCTTCGATTTGCATCTGGCAGGCAAGGTTTTTAAAGAATGTTTTTATCGCCTTTGTGCGACCATAGGATTTAACCGAGCTGACAATACTCATGGTGATATTTGACTTGCCAATGCTGGAGCTTTGGCAAAATTGATCATCAGTAAAAAACTGTAATTTGGTAAAGGCCTCTGGTTCCCGGTATAGAAATGATCCCATAGGCACATTTAGATGCTCCATAAAGCAGCGCCCAACCATATCAGTCCTATTACCAATACCCGATTTAATCTGCTTATTGCAATTCAGCATAAATCTCGGTGTCTCGAGACCGCCGAGACATAATATAAATGTACCGGCTTTTACCGGGGTGCTCAGTCCATTGTAATTGGCTACTTGGATATGGGTCACAGCCTGATGAGATTGATCTAATTTTATATCCACTGCGGTCGCATTGAAAAAGCAGTGGATGTTCTCTGAAGCAGTAATCTGATCAATGTATTTAGCCTGGAACCTAGTGGGTGGACTCTGGGCAAAGGCGTCGGGATAAAAGTGATCTTCAAGGCTGGGTTTGTTGATCGGTTTGAAGCCCGCGTCAGGGTCAAGATCCAAAATAGTCATGGCTTCGGGCAGGTAGGGCTCGATTTCGCCGTAGCGAATAGGCCAGCCTGGCAGGCCGTTAATTGAGCGATCGTAAAAGTCGGATTTTTCGAAAGGGCGGCAGCGCCCCGACCAATGATTTGACGTACCGCCGAAATACCTTAATCGCGTGTACTTTGGCCATGCATCATGACCCACTGATTCACAGTCATAAAGTTCTTGGGATCTATCTGAGTAGCTCAGCCCACCCGCCTCAAGTAAAAGCACCTTTTCACCGCTGGCTGCGAGCTTCAGTGCCAGAGTCATTCCTGCGGGGCCGGTGCCGACAATGCAGCTGTCATATTCGCCGTCTATATTACTCAGAAGGTTGAAATCTTGAAGCATCTTATTTCACCCTCTGGGCCAGCGCTGAGCGCGTTATTACCCAGCCGTCTACGGCAACGAATTGATTATCTACAGGGACTATCTTCTGCTGCAATAGCCTGTTCGAATTGTCTGGCATTGTTTCTGTGGCAGCTAGCCGAATAGGCACTGCGGCTAGACAGAATGAAGTAAAGACTGTGCGGCGGGTGACTGATTTAGGCATATTGAGATCTCGCTTATATGGCCTATAAATGTAGCCTATAAATTGACACTAAGGGCTGTAGATCTGGAGCCCGCATCGGCGCCGCCTTTCTTTGCCGGCAAGGCTGGGGATCATTAATGTGAGCTATGTTCAAGTTCGCACTCCCATTGCCAACTTAGGTCACGCTATCAGAGATCTTTTACCACAGCTGAAATTGAGGACTTTACTATCCGTACTTCTGAGGTTTTTAAGTAATTAATTAGTAACTAGAGTGCACAGCTATGAGCTATTTGAGTAAGGTTTTGTTCCTTGTGGTGTTTATAGGCTTAACCGCCTGTAAAACGAGTCCAGAGGTTGACGATAGTTCAACAGCGGGAGACTTATCCATAAGCTCAGCTGCTACAGCAAATAGTGAGAGTTCGGATCAGTCCCAAGCTCAGGCTGCTGCACAGGATCCAGTAGTCAGCACAGCAGATACAGACTCTGATGCCGTTCTGACAGAAGAATATACTGTAAAGGCTGGCGAATTTAACTTATATCCCCGTGAGACCAGTGGCTGGGACAGCGGTGGTTGGTCAATTCTTACACCCTCCGAAGACAGCCGATTAATCTACGTGAGTTCATCAGCTGGTGACGATGAGACGGCCGAGTATTATGCGCCACGTGATATATCTGATATCCAAGCCCCGGGGCTTATCAAGCCATTCAAAACAGTGCATGCGGCACTTGATCAAGTACGCGATGACTATCCTGACTGGATACTGCTACTCCGTGGAGATACGTGGGAGTTAGTCGATCGAGTTGCCCTAAAGAGTGGTCGTTCGGTAACTGAGCGTTCAGTGATTACTGCTTATGGCGATAGTGGCGGGCGTCCGCTACTGAAAAGTAATGAGTCAGAAATTCTGCGGATCTGGGCTGACGTCAGTTATGTGGCAATTGTCGGCTTGGGGTTAAAGGCCCACAAGCGTGACCCTGAATCTCTCGATTTTTCCGGATGGGGCAACGTTGCCGACAGCATTGGACTGCGTATTTATAGCCCGGAAGGCACCGTGATGGGCTCTGTATTAATCGAGGGTAATTATTTTAACTTCTTCACTAAGGGCATCAATGTCCAGGGAGGGGGTTCCCATCACGATATCGTTGTACGGAGAAATATCGTACGCAATTCATACAGCGAAAAAGCCCACGCCCAGGGAATGTATGCCTCTCATGCCTCAGTTTTGTTAGAGGAAAATATATTTGATCACAATGGTTGGTACAAGAAGCAGGAAGGCAGTGGCAACGAGGAGGCTGAAGGGCAGGCCACCATGTTTAACCATAACACCTATTTTTCTGAGGCCTTCCACAGCAAATTTATTGGCAATATATTCCTTCGATCTTCAAGCATTCAAAACAAATGGGCTGCAAACTCTGATAAAGACGGTACTCTAGACTCGGTTGAATCTCATGACCTATGGATGGAAGGGAATCTTTATGTCGGTGGTGAAATAGGTATCAGTGCCGGTGGCAATACCGATCATGACACCGGACCGCGCTGGGAAAATGTCACGATTCTAAACAATGTGTTGTTAGCCATTGGCCGTGACCAGCCAACCAATAGAACTTTGGGTTGGTACATAGATGCCAGTGATTGGCAGACAGGCTCTATCTGTGGCAACTACCTGCTAAACAATGACAACCCTCTGGTTACCAATCTTTATGGAATCAATCTTGCTGGCCACAGCTCCAGTGTCAGCATCTCAGACAATACCATTCATGGTTTGATGAGGGATGATCCGGGCAGCAATACCGCGGCTATTACAGTAGATTCTGAAGAGAAAACGGATATAACAATCGATGGCAATAATGTTCAGCTGGCCGGGAGTAATATGCGGGTCGTGCTTGCCGACAATTCTTCATCGGTTTCCTTCGACGGTAATAAGTATTTTTCTGCCGCAGAAGCTGGCCAGTGGTTTAAGGCCAATGGCAGCGATGAAGACTTTGATTCATGGACCCTGGCCACCAGCGATATAAACTCTACCGTCGAGCAGGACAGCTTCTCTGAACCTGGGCGAAGCTTCGAGACATACCTGGCATTAATTGGTGCATCTGGCTCAATAGATACCTTTGTCGACCTAGTCGCTGATCAATCTAAGGAAGCCTGGGCTCGAGACTTAACTGCTGAGGCCATCTCTGAATACATCCGTGGTGGTTATGGCGGCCTGACCTGTTCTATATAACTGAGGATGCAGTGCAATCATTAATGGGTACCACCACTACCAATACTCCAACTAAACCAACGGCAGAATAAAATAACCAATCGCCTTTCCATGTCTATACTTTAATGCATGGTATTTGCCGGCAGGGCAGTGAGTTGATGACTGCTACAGAGGGTGAATGATTAAGCGAAGTTTAGTGGAGCAAGTGTTAGGGTATGAATAGAGTGTTTTTCCTGTTGTCTTGTTTTAGGCTATCTATGCGTATTGGTTTATCCCAGCTGCAAGATAAGCTGTGGAACCTTGTACGATCAGCTAAATATCGTGTCCCGAAGAAAATTAGAACTGACTCCTCGACGCTACTTTTTCTCTATTATCCCAACGCGATCGCTGAGTCTCAATTATATCCCTTTCATGTTAGTCGCAAAATACTTCGTAAATTATTAGGCTTAGAGCTTAAGGTATGTCCTGTCGGTTCATGGGGCCAGCTGGAGATGACAGAATCCTCTCAGCCCAAAGTCATCATTGTCCAGACGCATTTTCATATTGCGGCTCAGGATCTCGACGATCTTTTTAGTCAGCTTAAAGCCAGCTGTCCCCAGGCAAAGATAATCTTTTTCGATTGGTTCGCTGCATCTGATCTGCGCCTGGCCTCGACACTTGATCCGTTTATCGATACCTATGTTAAGAAAACCGTTTTTATGAATATTGACCAATATCGAGCGTCCTATTTTGGTGATACCAATCTAATGGATTACTACGGGCATCTCTATCAATGCGAGCATCAGCGCCAGCAATATAAAGTTCCCGAATCAATTGACCAAAAAATAACCACGGGCATTGGGTTTATATCCGCCCCTTATCTATACAGCCTATTCTCCTGGGCGGAGATGCCGAAAAATCAGCGCCCCATCGATCTAAATGCACGCTTTGCTAGCCGTGGCAGCGGTTGGTATAACGCCATGCGTTCAGCCGCTTTAAATAAGGCATCAGCCTTATCGACTGATTATGCTGTGGCCCAAGGGTCACTGCCTAGGGCGAAATATTTGCTAGAGCTTGGCCGCTCAAAGATTACCTTTAGCCCCTTTGGTTATGGCGAAATATGCTGGCGTGACTATGAAGCTATGGCCCTTGGAAGCCTCTTGATTAAGCCTGATATGAGCCATTTAAAGGTCAACCCCGATATTTTTATTCCCTATGAAACCTACATTCCCCTTGCTTGGGATCTATCCGATTTTGACGGAAAAGTCGTTCACTACCTTAACAGTCCAGCGGAGAGATTGCGGATAACCAGAAATGCCTATGAGGTAGGCCATCAGTTTGTTCGGCAGAGACAATTTATTGATCATGTTAAAGATTTGGTTTAAAAGCCTTGATCTAAAGCCTTGACCTAAAGTCTTGGCAAAAAAACAGCAGGAAACCTAAATGTGAATTTAGAAAATACAATTATTATTGTTAACTTTAAAACTCCAGAATTGACTATTGATTGCATTGAATCTTTGCAGTCAACTGGCGCTTTAAATTGCAGTCAGGTTTCGCTTATTGATAACCATTCTATGGACCACTCTATGAGTGAAATTGAAGCTCATATAAATACACTGGCATTGCAGAACTCGGTTTCATTGCATGAGAGTCCCATCAATGGCGGCTTCTCTGCTGGCAATAACATTGGTATCAAAAAAGCCTCAAGTGAATATGTATTGCTGCTCAACAGCGACACACTAGTTCGGCCCGGGGCTATTGAGCTGTTAGTGAAAACTCTCGAGGACAATCCTGAAATAGGTATGGCTAGCCCCCGCCTGGAATGGCTTGATGGAGCGCCACAGGAAAGCTGTTTCAGGTTTCATCGGCCGATTAATGAATTGATCCGGTCAGCTGCAACCGGGCCAATTACCAAGTTATTTAAGCGCTATGAGGTGCCTTTGGAGGTCTCTAATGAGGTCTCTTCCCCTGAGTGGACAAGCTTTGCCTGCGTGCTTATCCGTCGGCAGGTGTTTGAGGATATAGGTCTTTTAGACGAAGAGTTCTTTATGTACTTTGAGGATGTGGATTTTTGTAAACGAGCCTATAAAGTGGGCTGGAAAATCATTCACAATCCAGCAGCCCATGTCGTACATTTACGTGGTGGCAGTTCTCCTGTTAAGAGCCAGGCCGCTACGAAGAAGCGCTTGCCGCGCTATTTTTATGAGTCGCGAGCACGTTATTATTTTAAGCACTTTGGGCGCTTTGGCTTGTTTGCGGCCAATATGTTCTGGCATCTAGGCTGGCTTGTAGCAATGGGCCGAAAGCTTGCCAATAGAGCTTATCAGCCTAACATCTGCGAAAAGCAGTGGCGTGATATCTGGACTAACTTTGCTAAGCCAGCAGCGCCTTATATTCATCCGGACAATTATTTATGAGCAAGCCTGTTATGAGCAAACCTGGCCGTTCACCTGATTTTATTATTATCGGCGCCATGAAGAGTGCCACCAGTACATTGCACAAACAGCTGAGTGCTCAGCCCGGCATTTTTATGTCGACGCCAAAAGAGCCGAACTTCTTCAGTGATGACCCAATTTATAAGAAAGGTCTAGGTTGGTACCGGGGGCTTTTCAGTGAGGCTGAGGCCGACGCTATCTGTGGAGAGTCCAGCACCCATTACACCAAGCTCCCCGATTACCCCCATACTATCCAACGGCTAAAGGACGCCATTCCTAACTCCAAGCTGATCTATGTGATGCGCCATCCAGTGGATCGGCTTATTTCGCATTATGTGCACCAATGGTCGGAAGGGGTTATTACCTGCGATATCAATCAGGCGATTGATCGCTACCCGGAACTGATCAGTTACAGTTGCTATAACAAACAGTTGACGCCCTTTATTGATACTTTTGGTAAAGGCGCTCTTATGTTGATGTTGTTTAATGATTTGAAATCATCCCCTCAGGTACTACTGGAGTTGATAGGCAAATTTATTGGCGTTGCAGATCCCACATCTCTCCGCTGGGACTTTGATGAGGCGCCGGATAATGTGTCTAAAAACCGGATCAGACGATTCCCCGGTTATGAACTGGCGATTAACTCGCTACCAATGGAGTGGTTAAGGCGAACCTTTGTTCCTCAGGGGATAAGAGATCGTATAAAAGGGCGCTTGACTATGTCTCAGAGGCCTCAGATCTCGGAGCTTCAGTTAGCTAAGGTCACTCAAGTCTTTGACCAAGACCTTAAGTTGTTGAGTGACCGATTGGGTTGCGAAGTGAACTGCGAAAACTTTAACCAGCTATCCTTTTTAACTCAGCCCAAGGTTGATCTAAGTCATGCGCCGAGAGGAAAATAGACTATATTTATAGCTGTAACTCGTTATGTGAACCAGTTGGCTAAATCAACTTAAAGGCCGTCTCAGATCCTGTTTGATGTTCCCTTGGTAGAGACTGTTAAGTAAGCTTGGTTTTTATTGGCTGCTTTTAGCCTGAAAAAGGATTTCGATAGCTACTCATTGAGAATATATGGACGATTCTTACCTACTGATTTCGCCTTGCCGAAATGAAGCCGAGTTTATGATTAAGACACTGGAGTCAGTGATTAACCAGTCTCAGCTTCCTGCCAAGTGGATTATCGTCGATGACGGTTCCACTGATGCAACTCCTGAGATTCTGCGCAGCTATTCTGATCGCTATGACTTTATTGATGTCATTACGCGAGATAACCGCGGTCACCGCAGTGTTGGGCCTGGGGTAATTGAGGCTTTTTATGCAGGTTTAGACGCTGTGGATCCCCATGACTACCAGTACCTGTGTAAGTTAGATCTAGATCTGGATCTACCTGCTACTTATTTCGAGACCTTGATTGACAAAATGAAGGCCAATCCGCGAATTGGCACCTGCAGTGGCAAACCTTATAACCAGTGCGATGGTGGTTTAGTCAGTGAGAAGCGGGGCGATGAGATGTCCGTGGGTATGACAAAGTTTTATCGGGCCAGCTGTTTTCAGCAGATCGGTGGCTTTGTCTCTGAGGTAATGTGGGATGCGATTGACTGCCATCGTTGTCGACAGCTTGGCTGGATCGCTTGCAGCTGGGATGATCCTGAGTTGCGTTTCGTACACCTCAGAGTGATGGGTTCTAGTCAAGACAATGTCTATACAGGGCGTATGCGCCACGGCTATGGGCAGTATTTTATGGGTACTGGTATGGTTTATATGTTTGCCACATCGGTTTATCGAATGGTGCATCCGCCGTATTTTTTCGGTGGCTTGGCCATGTTTTGGGGTTACCTGAGAAGTGCTGTAGAAGGGTCTCCTAAATATCAGGACAGACAGCTGAGAAAATTTATTAATAATTACCAATGGCGGTGTCTTTTCTTGGGAAAGCGCAGGGCCACAGAGTTATTGAATCAGAAGCAAACATCCGTCTGGAAGCAGTTCGAACAGGATGGCAGTATTGGAGTTGGACAAAAGAGCTAACAAGGAGAATAGAAATGGATTTCATGGAGTTTGTAGAGGGTTACTACCAGCAATATATTCGCGTGCTGAACTCATTCGATAAGTCATCGCTAGAGCCGGTGTTGGATACTTTTCTCGATGTCAGAGACAAAGGCGGCACCCTATGGGTGGCGGGTAATGGCGGCAGTGCGGCGATTGGCGATCACACCGTCTGCGATGTTACCAAAGGTACTCACACAGAGGGCCAGCCGACGATTAAATCCATCTCTCTAACCTCCAACACAGCGATGTTAACGGCTTTGGGTAATGACCTAGATTACGAGCAGGTCTTTAGTCAGCAACTGAAATATTACCTAGGGAAAAATGATGCGCTGTTGCTCGTGAGTTCCAGTGGCAACTCACCCAATGTGGTCAAAGCCTGTGAATATGCCAATAGTCGCGGTGTACCAACGATTGCATTTGTTGGTTTTAAGGGCGGCAAGTTACGCCAGATCGCCAAACACTGCGTGTGGATACCGATCGAAAATTATGGCATGGCTGAAGACGCCCACCAGAGCCTGATGCATGTTACAACCCAATATATTATGGCCTATGCAAACCAGCGTGTAGCTGCAGAGGCCCAGTGTGACTGATAGGTTAGATATAGGTGTAGTGGTCATCGGGCGCAATGAGGGTGAGCGATTAAAGCGCTGCCTGGCATCGATTCTGGTTCAGCACCAGGGTCCGGTGGTCTATGTGGATTCTGGTTCCAGCGATGGCAGTGTTGAGTATGCAAGGTCGGTTGGAGTGAATGCCGTCGATCTCGATATGACGCAGCCTTTTACCATGGCTAGAGGACGAAACACCGGACTTGGTTATCTAGTGGAACATTATCCTGAGTGCCAGTTTGTGCAATTTGTCGATGGTGATTGTGAGGTAATAAGCGGTTGGATACCCACGGCTTATGAATTCTTAATTGCCAACCCCAAGACGATTAGTGTCTGTGGTAATCGTTCGGAGCGTTACCCTGATGCCACCCTGTATAACAGGCTCATCAATATGGAATGGCAGGGCGCCGAGGGGCAAGTAAAAGCCTGCGGTGGCGATGCAATGTATAGACTGAAGCCGCTGGTTGCAGCCAATGGCTTCAATGAATCGATGATTGCCGGAGAAGAGGGCGAGCTTTGTTTACGTCTTAGGGGCCATGGATTCGTGATTCATCGTCTTGATACTGCCATGACTCTGCATGATGCCAATATGCACCAGTTTACTGAATGGTGGTTGCGGGCGGTCAGATGTGGTCATGCTTACGCCCATGGCTTTGACCTGCACGGCAAGAATTCAGAGCAGTACAAAGAGTGCTATAAAAGGCGTCAAGTCCTTAGCTCTATCGCCTATGGGTTTTGTATCCCTCTTCTGTTTTTATTCCTGGTCACAATTTTGCTGACACAGACCTTATCTCAGCTGCCACTGATCTTTGTGTTCACGGCAATACTCTTTGTCCTATCTTTATATATTCGCCTGATGGAAAAGTGCGTTAGGTCGAGGCAAATACTCGGAAATTCCCAATCCCAGGCTTGGTTATATGGTGCTTTTGTTGCTCTTGGGAAAGTGCCAGAAGCGCAGGGCGTGAGTAAATATTATTTTAATAAAATGCGCGGTGTGACGGCGAAAATAATCGAATATAGAGCCAGCTAAACGCTATAAAGCGGACAGGGATGTCAGGATGACAGCAGCAAAGGGAAATTCAATTTGTTATATCACCACCAATGGTATTGGCAATGCCTGGGTGGCTGCCGAGCTAAAAGTGCTAGGTGAGAAAGGGGTCGATATTGACCTGTACTCCATGCGCCGGCCGCATCAGTCCTTTTTTAGTTCCCAGTGGGCAAATAGGATTAGTCTGCAAACCGAATACCTCTATCCACTGCCAATATTCTCTTTTCTTGTCTCAATACTATCGGCTCCCTTTTTGTTTAAAGGTCGATTCTTATCGGCTCTTTGGAATGGGTTGGTCTCCCCTCGTGAAAATCTGCGCGCTCGGGTCGCTGGTTTGACGCACTTATTTGTTGCCTGCCACTGGGCGAGGCAAATCCGCTCTAAAAATTATCGGCTTATCCATTCTCAGTGGATTCAATCGGGCGGTACCATCGGCTTTTATGCATCCTGGCTGTTGGGTATTCCGTTTAGTTTTACCGGTCATGCGGTGGATCTTTTCCGCGATCGCTGTGCCTTAAAAGACAAGGTAAAGCATGCCGATTTTATCGTCGCTATCTCGCAATTCCATAAGGATTTCTATATTGCCGAAGGTGCCGATGCTGAAAAGATTCATATTGTGTACTGCGGTATAGATCTCAACGAATATGCCTACAGCTACTCTGAAAGCAGCGGGCCGGTGAGAATTCTTTCATTTGGTCGCTTGGTTGAAAAGAAGGGTTATTCGGTACTGATAGAAGCCTGCGCCTTACTGAGAGACCTTGGAGTGGAGTTCCAGTGTGAGATTGCTGGCAGTGGCCCTCAATATGCAGAGCTGAAGCAATTAGCTTCATCTTTAAAGTTAAATAATCTGTTAACCATTACTGGGCAAGCTCTGAAGCAAGAGGATATCGATAGCTGGATGCGCGGTGGCGATATTTTTGCCCAGCCCTGTTGTTGGTCTGCGGATAACGATGTGGACGGCATTCCGCGCTCTTTGATGGAGGCAATGGCCGTTGGTTTGCCGAGCATCTCGACTAGTGTGGCAGGTATTCCAGACTTGATAGAGCACAAGAAAAGCGGTTTGCTTATTGCCGAGCATGACGCTGAAGCCCTGGCCAAAGCGATCAAATTGTTGATAGATGACCCTGCTCTAAGAAGGGGCTTTTCTGAGGCTGGGCGCCAGGTTATTGAGCAGAAGTTTAATTTGGAAACTTGCTTAGATCCCCTGGCCGAAATCTTCAGTGATAGATCAAAGACAACAATTGGATATGGTACTTAAGGATGATAATTACTCAAACTCCCTTTCGATTGAGTTTTGCCGGTGGTGGTACCGATCTCAAGGCGTTCTATGAACATGATTTTGGCGCGGTCTTTAGTGTGGCTCTCAACCATCACATTTATGTCACCGTGCATCGGCGTTTTGAAAACAACTTTCGGGTGAGCTACTCGAAGACAGAGTTTTCTAATAGCGTCACTGAAATTCCTCATGATCTGGTGCGAGAGTCCTTGCTATCTGCCGGCATTAACCAGCCATTGGAAGTGACGACTATTGCTGATGTGCCAGCGGGAACCGGGCTAGGCTCCAGCAGCACCTTAACTGTCGGCTTGCTCAATGCCTTTCGCGCCGTGGGAGGGCAAGTCAGCAGCAGTGAAAAGCTTGCTCAACTAGCCTGTGATATTGAAATTGATACTCTCGGCAACCCAATCGGCAAGCAAGATCAATACGCTGCGGCTTTTGGCGGCATGAATTATATCCGCTTCAACTCCGATGGCACCGTGAGAGTCGATCGAATGCCCTGTGAACGCGATGTCCTTAAACATATCGAGTCCCATTCGTTGATGGTCTACACCGATCAACAGAGAAGTGCGAGCAAGATTCTCGAAAAGCAGACCCAGGGAACTGCGGATAAGTTAGCGGTCTTGACCGAGATGCGGGACATGGCTGGAGAAATGAAGAACATTGTCTCTAGTGGCGCGAATATGCAGGAGTTTGGTCAGCTATTAGATGAGGGCTGGCGTTTAAAGCGCTCTCTGGGCTTCGGCATTACCAACAATCTAATCGATGATTGGTATGAAGCGGCAAAAAAAGCGGGTGCGATTGGCGGTAAATTACTTGGCGCAGGAGGCGGAGGCTTTCTCTACTTTATCGCACCACCAGAGAGGCACGAAAGAATCGTTGCGGCACTGGGTAACCCTAAGACTTTACCTGTGAGCTTTGACTCTCAGGGCAGTCGAGTGGTTTTTATCAGCGACTAGGATTAGTTAAAACACAAGGATGTAAGGGATTATTATGCGAATTTTATGTACCGGAGGTGCAGGTTACGTGGGCAGTGCATGCCTTCGCTATCTGCTTAAAAAAGGTTATGACGCCTATGCTTTTGATAACCTCAGCGAAGGAAATGCTGAGGCAGTTCCCGATTCAGATAAGCGCCTAATAGTGGGTGACATTCTAAATAAAGGCCATTTAGTCGATACGCTCAATAGTTACAAAATCGATGCGGTGATGCATTTTGCCGCAGTTGCATCGGTGCCAGACTCAATTGCTATGCCTGCCCAGTATTGGGAGGTCAACGTTGTCGGCACAAAGAATGTACTCGACGCCATGATCGAATGTGGCATTAAGAATATTGTTCTTTCCAGCACTGCTGCCACCTATGCCTTTACCGACAAGATGCCGCTGGATGAGGCTGATTTACAGATGCCGTTAACGCCCTACGGAACAACAAAGTTAGCCTGTGAAAATATGCTCAATGACTATCGCATAGCCTATGGCTTAGGGTTTACGGTTATGCGTTATTTTAATGCTTCTGGTGCGGATCTCGATGGGGAATATGGCGAGGATCGCCGTGCTGAATCCCATCTTATCCCATTGGCTTTTCACACCGCAGTGGGTCGCCGAGAAAAGCTATTGGTCTATGGTGATGACTGGCCGACGCGGGATGGCAGTTGTGTCAGGGATTACGTCCATGTTGAAGATATTGCCCAGGCTCATGTGTTGGCTATGGAAAATCAGCAACCCAATGTCGGTCATTTTTATAATATTGGGTCGAACTCAGGAGCCTCTGTCTTAGAAATAATAAAACAGTGTGAAGAGGCCTGTTCGAATAAGATCAATTGGCATTTTTCTCCCCGCAGGCCTGGTGATCCGGCGACTCTTGTCGCCTCGTCAAAAAAGCTTAGGGATGAGCTCAATTGGCAACCATCCCACAGTTTAGAGGCAATTATACAAACCGCCTATGACTGGCATCACCGCTATCCCAAGGGCTATGCCGACAAGAATACCTGAAGTAATACAGAAACTGGATGTAGGGAGAAAATCAGCCTAACTTTTTATATAAGCTTACATAAAAAGCTTACATAGAGGCTGCCATAACAAAGACCGTCAAATAGACGAGATTTTAGCTTAACAATGGAATGTTAAATGAACTGGTATTTTTTACGCCACGGGCAAATTAACTCGAACCTCAATAAGGTGTATTCAGGTCGCAGTGATGAGCCCCTAAACGCAACCGGTATCGAACAGGCCGGTCAGGCTGCCGCGCTAGTCTCGTCAAAATCCATCGACCGAGTCATTTCTAGCCCACTGGCTCGTGCCGGGCAAACGGCGACCATTGTGGCCTCGGGAAATAATCTGAAAGTGGCCTTTGATCAGGCGTTTAATGAAATGGTCTTTGGCCCTTGGGAGGGTTTGAGCGAAGCGCGGGTTAAGCAGCAATATCCCCTAGAGTGGGCGCTGTGGAGCTCTCAGCCGGACCGGCTGAAGTTAAAGGGCAGGGAGACTCTAGAGCAATTGCAGGCAAGGGTTATTGCCGGCATGCGCCATATCGAAGCTGAAGCTGAAACTGAAGGCAAAGGGCAAAATATTTTAGTGGTCAGTCATGTCGCCGTCATAAGAGTGGTTGCTCTGTATGCCCAGGGCCGACCTCTGTCTGACTACAAGTCCATCCCGGTGGATAACTGCCAGCTGTTGCCCATATCGATTAGCGACGAGGCTCTCTACGCCTTGCGCACCCATACCAATCCCATGATGGACGTACCTACGTGAAAGCCGTTTTATTGATAGCCGGTTTGGGTACGCGCCTGCGCCCGCTGACGGACTCGATCCCTAAGTGTCTATTGCCGATCAATGGGGTGCCACTGCTGGCAATCTGGTTTGATAAATTGCTCGCGGCTGGGGTCACCGAGGTATTGATCAACACCCATTGGCTGGCGGGGCAGGTGAGCGAGTTTGTTGCCGATTCCACGCCTAAAGGTCTCCGTGTGAGGGTTTCTTATGAGCCAACGCTGCTTGGCAGTGCGGGCACTCTTGCTGCAAACCGCGACTTTTGTTCTGACGGCCCGTTTTTCATTATCTATGGCGACAATCTCTCTGATGTCGACCTTGGCGATCTCTATGCCTCGCATATGCAGCAGCGCCCAGTGTTAACGCTGGGTACGTTTGAAGCGGAATGTCCCGAGCGCTGCGGTATTGCCGAAATCGATCCAGAGGGGGTAGTTCGGGGCTTTGTTGAGAAGCCAGAAAGACCGCTGTCGAATCATGCGGCGGCGGGTATCTATGTGGCTGAACCTGATATTTTCGATTATTTCCCCGAGTATTCTAATTCCTCGATTTTGGATCTTGGCTTTGATGTGATTCCGAAATTGGTTGGGCAGATGCGCAACTATTCGATTAACCAGTTAATTGATATTGGCACACCTGAAAATTACCAAAAGGCCAATGGAGTCCTCTGTTGAGTGATATGGGCCAATCGCGTCCGGCGATAGAGAAATCCCATCGCGTCTGCTGGAGTCTGTTGGGGCTGCCATTTGATCAGGTGGATATGAATCAGGCTCTGGAGATTATTGAGCGTGCGATTGAGACCAAAGACAAGTGCTTCCTGTCGACGCCAAACTTAAACTTTATCGTCGAGGCTAGGCGTGACCAGTCTTTTTATGAGTCGGTGATTTCTAGCGATCTGGTGGTCGCAGATGGTATGCCCTTGATCTGGACGGCGAAACTACTGGGTATTCCTCTGGAGAGCCGGGTCGCCGGTTCATCGCTTTTTGAAAGGTTACAGAACACCGAGCGGGACAAGCCCATTTCGGTCTTCTTTTTCGGGGGGCAGGGCGATGTGGCGCAACAGGCAGCCGCTAACCTCAATCGAAGCTCTGTGGGCATGATCGCCTGTGGCGCACTGAATCCAGGGATGGGTTCTCTAGAGAGTATGAGCAGTGATGAGATTATCGGGCAAATTAATGCAGCGCAGCCCGATTTCTTAGTCGTGGCGCTGGGGGCGAAAAAAGGTCAGCAGTGGATTATGCGCAATCGCGAGAAGCTCAATGCACCGGTGATTAGTCACCTTGGCGCAGTGATCAATTTTGTGGCTGACCGTATTCAGCGCGCACCGCAGCACTGGCAAAAAATGGGTCTGGAGTGGCTGTGGCGGGTTTTTCAGGAGCCACTGCTGTGGAAACGCTACCTTGTCGACGGCCTCTGGTTTCTGCGGTTTATAGCCACCCAGGTATTGCCCCTTGCGGTCTATCAAAAGTGCCTACAGGGCCGTGCGGATAAAAAGCTGCACATGGAAATCACCAATGATGGCGAGGGTGGCAGTGTCGAAATGCAGTTGGGCGGCTCAGCAACCGCTGTGAATGGGGTAGTGCTCCAGTCGGGTTGTCGCAGGATTCTGGAACAATTGCAGGCTATTCCCAGAGTTTCGATCAATTGCGCGGATTTGGACTATATTGATAGTTCCGCGTTGGGAACTCTGATGTTGCTGAAAGCCAATATTTTGCGTCGCGGTGGCGCTTTAGGCCTGTTTCGGGTCAGTGGGCGGATCCGTCGCCTGATGCGGTTACAGGGTGTTGAAGCGTTTTTGTTGGAGTAACAGATGGTTTCTAAGGACGAAAATATTACGGCAGCTCAGCCAGGGCCCAATGGTAACAAACGGGTAGATATGTCTCCTAAACAGAGCATCGCTCTGTTTCTGTTGGCCTTGAGCCTAAGCTTTTGGCTCTATTGGGACGGGCTCGCGGAAGCGGTGTTGCGCTGGCAGCTCCAGGAAGAGTACAGCCACGGCTATATTATCCCGCTAGTGTCGCTATATATACTCTGGGAGCGGCGCTTTCAAATCGCCGCCAGTTACCAGAACTTTTCTTGGTGGGGTCTGCCGATTATTGCCTTAGCGCTGGCGGTTCTTCTAGTGGGCGAAATCAGTGCGCTGTATATGCTGATTCACTATTCGTTTATTTTATTGTTATTGGGCCTGTCGATTGCCTTTTTGGGTTCGGCGACACGCCATACCTGGGTGCCCATTGCGCTGCTCGGTTTTGCTGTGCCGCTACCTTATTTTATTGAGGTAATACTGACTTCAAAACTACAGCTACTCTCGTCTCAGCTGGGTGTTGAAATAATTCGTCTGTGCCGCATCCCGGTATTTCTGAGTGGCAATATTATTGATTTGGGTAACTACCAGTTGCAGGTAGTCGAGGCCTGTAGTGGATTGCGTTACCTGTTTCCGTTGATGAGCCTGGGTTTTATCGGTGCCTATCTGTATCAGGCGTCGCTGTGGAAAAAAGCGCTACTGTTTTTATCGACGGTGCCTATTACTATTTTCATGAATAGCCTGCGTATCGCCATAACCGGTCTTCTGGTGGATAACTGGGGCACCGAGATGGCAGAGGGCTTTTTACATGATTTTGAAGGCTGGCTGATCTTTATGGCCTGCGGTGGCTTGATGCTGTTTTTGGTGCTGTTGATGGAACTGCTGACCAGCCGTCAGAGTATCCGTGAGGCCTTTGCGGTACCGGTTTCTGTCAGTGCCGATCAGTACGCTGCGGGCAGTATGACTGGTTTGAAATGGCCGCTGCCGGTTGTCGCGGCGATTCCCTTGCTGCTTGCAGCACTGGTGAGTTTGATGTCGATTGAGTCTCGTGAAGAGATTACGACATTGAAAAAGACCAATCTGGCAACGTTCCCGCTACAGCTTGATGAGTGGACGGGGCAGGATGACAGCATCGACACAGAGGTGGCCAATAAGCTTGGTTTTACCGAATATGTGATGATCAATTACCACAACTCTGAGCAGCGACCAGTCAATTTTTATGTCGCTTACTATGCCTCTCAGCGCAAAGGCGTGTCGCCGCATTCGCCTAAGGTCTGTATTCCCGGGGGTGGCTGGGAGATTGCTAATTTTTCTCGTACCACAGTGGATCAGATGCCAGTCAATCGGGTCGTAATTCGCAAGGGCGTGCAAGATCAGATTGTCTATTATTGGTTTGAGGAGCGCGGTGTTCCGGTTGCCAATGAATATATTAAAAAGTGGATGTTATTTAAGGATGCACTGTTCTTGAACCGTACCGATGGCTCACTGATTAGAGTCACGACTCCGGTGCTGGGTGATGAGAGCATCGAAGATGCAGATCGTCGCGCGCAGGCGTTTATTCGCTCGAGTCGAAATCAATTGTTACAACTTTTGCCGGCTAAAAGCCTGGAGGGAACCCAATGAGCGCACAAGTAATAAGGACGCTTAGTCGATTTTTTATGGTCAGTGTTTTTCTGCTGTCGATATCAGCATGCAGCGGCTCGAAAGAAGAGGCCGCCAATCGCTATTTAAATAGTGGTATAGAGCTTTACTCCGAGGGTGAGCTGTCGAAGGCCAATGTTGAATTGCGCAATGCCCTGCAAATCGACCCGAAGCTTGCCAGTGCCTATTATTATCTCGGCCTGATTGCTGAAACACAGCAAAACTGGAAGGCGCTGTATAAGAATCTGTCTAAGGTTGAGCAGTTGGATCCCAATCATGTGCAAGCGAAGATAAAAATCGCCTATCTGCTGCTGCTGGCTAAGCAGGCAGACGGTGCCTTAGAAAAGGCTGATTTTATTCTCGCACTAGACCCAAATAATGCTGAGGCCTACGCCATTAAAGCGTCGGCTTATCTGCAAAAAGATCTCTATGACGTGGCCATGGAGTACATTGATAAAGCCATGGCGCAGAACAGCCAGTCCGCTGAAATTGCCTCAATTAAAGTCTCTATTCTGCACAAGCAGGGTGATACAGAGGGGGCTTTGGCAATGCTCTCAGATTGGATTGAGCGTGAAGACGACGATCTACATCTGCTGCTGTTACGCACGGAGATCAATCAGGAAATTAATGATGTTGTCGCCATGGAGGCAGATTATCGGACGCTGATTAAGACTAATCGTGATGAGAAGGCCTTTTACCTGAAGCTGGCAAAACTGCTCAATGACAGTGAGCGCATTGAGGCCGCGGCCAAGGTGTTGGAAGACTATTTGCGGCGCAACAGCAGTGACACCCAAGTACGTATGGTGATTGTTGACTTGCTCTCGGGGAAAGATTTAATGGCCGGGGACGAATTGCTCGATCACTATATCGCCAGAGATCCGCAAAATGCTGAATTGCGCTTTTTCCGAATTGATCGATTGATGGCTAAGGGCAGTAATGCCGGAGTGCTGGCCGAGTTGGAAAATATTATTTCCAGTGACTTCGAAGACCAGCATCTGTTTCGCGCGAAAGCCTTTAAAGCGGATATGCAACTCAGTGCCGGAGAGCATGAGAAGGCACTGCAACTGGCCAATGAAATACTCAGTGTCGATCGGCACTTTGAGCAGGCTCTGCTAGTGCGCGCCCGCTACCACCTTCTGGCCGAGGATATCGATGCTGTGGTCAGCGATCTGCGCACTGTGTTGCGCAACAATCCTGAATCTGAAGCTGCTCTAGTGATGTTGGCGAATGCCTATTTATCCTCTGGCTCAGGCCAGTTGGCCGATGACACCTTCCGCAAGGTGCTGGATATTAATCCGGGCAATGTACAGGCGGCGGTGCCGGTTATTCAAAGTCTTCTGGAAAAAAGGGATGTGGATCGCTCTGAGCGGCTTATCGAAGATGCCCTGTTGCGCTCTCCAGATAACGATATTCTGCTGTCGATATTGGCGCAAATTAAGTTGTCGAAACAGGATTTTGCAGGCTCGCAAAAAATCGTCTCGCGAATTGACAAAATAGGTCGCAACCCTGCCTTTAGTCATTATCTTTCCGGGCGCTCTATGCAAGCTCAGGGCGACTATAAAACCGCCCTTAATGAATATCAGCAGGCACTGGCCATCAACCCGGATATGGGGCGCGCGCTAGAGGGGCTCACCACCTCTTACCTTCGTCTTAGTCAGGAAGCTAAGCTGCTGGAATACCTCAAACAATTTAGATCTAAAAATCCAAGCAATATGATGGCTCTGTCGATAATGGCGTCTGTGTATAGCAAGCGCGGTGATCGAACCACGGCTCAGGATCTGTTGGAACAGGGCCTGGAACAGGACGCGAACTGGGTCAATGGCTACACGGCACTGGCATCTAACCAGCGCGCGGCGGGTGATCCCCAAGCGGCTGTTGACAGCCTTGAGCGCGGTCTCAAAGCGTTGCCCGACAGTAGCTTACTCAAGATACTGCTGGCATCAGCCCATGAGAAACTCAACAATAAGGACAGGGCTGTTGAGCTGTACGAAGACGTTCTCAAGACTAATCCTGACCATCAGGCAGTGATCAACAACCTTGCCAGCCTACTAACTGATGAATACGCATCGGCAGAAAATATTAATCGTGCGGTCAAGCTCACAGAACGCTTTGCCGATTCAGAGCAACCTTACTTCGTTGACACCTATGCTTGGGCGCTGATTAAAGCCGACTTGCCTGAGGTGGCTGAGCCGCTATTGGCAAAGGTCATCGAATTGGCGCCGGCGGTTGCGGTGTTTCACTATCACCGTGGTGTCGGCTTAAGTCTACTGGGCCGTGAGGATGAGGCGAAGGCGTCGTTGCAACGGGCTAGAGATCTAGCCTCATCGGATGCGTCACTACAGGCACAAATATCCCTGGCCTTGAGTGATTTGTAGGCTGAAAGGAAGCCATGGGATATGGCTCCCGGCTTACATTGAAGGTATTATTCGGTAATGAATAAATTAAGGCTATTTGGTTACTGATTAGGTATTATATTCAGACTTGGCTAGGGAATAGCTAAAGTCAAATTCGCAAGGACGTGAAGACAAGGAATTAAAACATGCACGTTCTGATAGTTGATGACCACGCTTTCGTATGCGTCGGACTAAAGGCGACATTGCTCGATGAGTATAAGGGTATTGACGTCACCACCACAGATCATGGGGATACTGCGTTAACAATCCTCGCTCGGGACACTATCGACTTGGTTATTGTCGATTTATTTATGCCCGGGGCTGGGGGTGGTTTTAACTTTATCGCGATGCTCTGTGAAAGTTATCCCAATCTTCCGGTTATTGTTCTCTCTGCTTCTGAAAACCCCGCCCATATCCGTAAATGTTTAGATTTTGGCGCCATCGGGTTTGTTACAAAATCGGCTCCTAAAGACGCGCTATTTGAGGCGATTTCTCGCGCCTTAAAAGGTGATAAATACGTGCCTGATTCCCTTCGCGAAGCTATGCCGGATGTGGCCAAAGTTATTGATGAAGTGGACTCCGGTGCCGATGCGGATATTATCGCCGGGCTGATGACCAAGCGGCAGATGGACATCTTGCGCCATATCACCCAGGGCCGGTCCAATAAACAGATCGCCCGAGATCTCGACCTCTCGGAAAATACGGTAAAGGTCCATGTCAGCGCCATGCTGCGCGCGCTGGGTCTAGCCAATCGAACACAGGCAGGTATTCTGGGCCAGAAACTGGGTCTTGATGAAAGTGCCGAAGCAAGCAATTAACCGATAATAAAAATCAAAAGGGTTCTATATGTCTACTGCTTTACGGCCAATGTGTCTGATACTGCTGGGCTCAATGGCGCTTGGCACCGCTAATGTTCTGTCTGCCGAACAGCGATTAATTTCGACTCAAACTGTACTCACCGAAGATGATTTTCTCGTTGAAATTCCTATGGTTCAGGGTCCGACACACATGACTCAAACTCTGGCACAGACACCGGCCTCAGTCACCATTCTTGATCGCCAGACTATTCAGGCCTCTGCAGCCGTTGGGGTGATCGACCTGTTCCGCTTGGTGCCGGGGTTTCAGACCTACTTTGTCGATGGCAGCAGAATGGGAACCACCTACCACGCACTGGGTGATACGTATCCGCGGCGTCTCGAAGTAAAGGTCGACGGTCGCTCGGTTTACGAATCGATTTTTTCAGCGGTCGACTGGTCCGTCATTGGAGTGACACTTGATGATATTGAGTATGTAGAAATTGTCCGCGGTGCCAATGCTTCGACCGACGGCAGTAACGCCTTTTTGGCCTCGATTAATATAGTCACTCGGTCGCCCCTGGCTGATAGCGGCTGGAGCATAAACTCTCAGTTGGGTACTGGTGATGTTCGCAATGCAAATCTGGCCTACACCGGCACCCTTGGCCCGGTCAACCACCGTACCAGTCTGAGTTTCCGCAGTAACGACGGCTTTGATAATTCTTTTGATCAAGGTGTGCCGGTTATTGCCGAAGACAGTTCGGAAAATTTCAGTGGCACCTTTAGAGGTCTGTGGACGCCGAACGCCAGTGACAGTCTTGAGTTTCAAGCGGGCATCAGCGAGAGTAATCTGGGCATAGGCGAGCGCGAGTATATTAAACGCAAGGTCTCCTACAAATATCAATATGTTAATTGGAGCCGCTTGATGTCCAGTGGCAGCAAGCTGCAAATGCTTCTCTACCACAATGATATGGAGACCACCGACCAGATCGCGCCGTTATTTTTATCCGAGGCCCTGGGTATACCTGATAGCTCTCCGAACTGGCCGCTTCCCGGCCTGCCGGACAAATTGGTGGTTGACGAGACTGATCGAGCCGAGTCCGAGCGCTGGGATCTTGAGCTGCGCGGCATACTCAACCCTCTGGAGAACCTGCGTGCGGTGACCGGTGTTGCAGTGCGCCACGACCGAGTTCAAGGACAGGAGTTATTCGACAGACCAGATTCCCTTAGCGAGACGTCGCACCGTGCCTACACCAATCTTGAGTGGACCAGTTCTGATAGGTTGGTTCTCAATGGCGGCCTGGTGCTGGAAAAAAAGGACAGTGCTGACAGCTACTTCTCCTACCGTCTCGCGGGTAATTATCAATTGCATCCTGAGCATATAGTCCGGGTAGCCTTTAATCGCAGCTTCCGATCGCCGACCCTTTTGGAGAGCCAGCAACAGCAGCTTGTTCGCTACAATGAAGATATTATTCTTGATGCCAGTGTTATCTCAGATACCGACATCAATAATGAACGCCTTAGAAGTCTCGAGGTTGGTTACCTGGGCTACCTGTTTGATCGCACATTGAGTTTTGATATGAGGCTCTTTCGTGAACAGTTGACTGATGTTATTGGCGAGCGTCGCTCGGGTTATCCGGACCTGGATAATTTTGTCAATATTCGTGATAACACAGACAGATTTAATGTCGATGGATTTGAGATTCAGACCCATTACAGGCCCAATGATCGCTTCCTATTGCGGGGCCATTACAGCTACTCAGATATCGACGGCGAGACCCTATACAGATCCTCCCCTGAGCTAGAGATTCGCGATCTGGGTGTACATGGTCTTAAGCATGGCGCAGGCCTGCTAACCAGTTATGCTTTTGATCGAGGTGTCACCCTGAGTTCGATGGTCTCCTATCGTTCGGCAACCAGGCACTATCTTGGCACTAATGTAGAAAACCATACACGCATTGACCTTAAAGCCAGCAGACGCTGGACGATCAATAACTCAAATATTGATCTGTCACTCGTCGTGCAAAATGCCGGGGAGCCCTACAGTGAGTTTCGTAATTACAACCAATTTAAAACCCAATATGTCCTAGGATTAAAGGTTTCAATGCCTTAGAAATTTCCCATGAAAAGTATAAATTTCAAATCGGGATAGCTGTAAATTCAAGTGAATTATTGAGTCATATATGAGAAGTACCTTGTCACAGAAGAAGGCATATCGCGGAGGTCGACCACAATCAGGTTGGTCGATGCGGGTGCTTTTTGTCGTGGCAATAATGAGCGGTGGCGTTGTAGCGGCGGACCCGGTTGAGGTGTTTTTCTTGGTCAGCAAACCGACAACCGACTACTTGGAGGTGCTGACTACTGTTCAAGAGGAGTTGGAAGAAGAATTTCCTGATAAGTATGGGTATACCATTGAGTTTGTCTCTGAGCAGTCAGCTGTTGAATCAGTAGCCTCGCTACCGATGGCGACTGCGGACGTATTTGTAACCATTGGCACCGCGGCGGCGGATAGGGCTTATCAATACAAGCTCGGGGTGCCAATTATTAGCGTCCTGATAACCGATAGCTCTTTTACCGCGCTGGCGATCAAGCATTTTGGCTCTGTCGATCGGGCCTTTGCCCGTCAGGTGTCATCCATTTGTATTGATCAGCCCACCAGCCGCAGTATTCGCCTGGCAAAGTTACTTTTGCCAAGAGCAAAAAAAGCGGGGGTTATGCTTGGGCCATCTTCAGTTGAGCGGCAAGAGAAGCTGGCAGAGAGCATTAGTGCCGCCGGTATGGCACCAGAGTTTGTCACAGTGGGGGCGAAAGATAACCCTATTGCGAAGATCGAACCGCTGATGCGTAACACTGATGTATTTATTCCGGTGCCGGACAGTCGTCTAATCAATATTGCAACGGCGAAGTGGATACTCCAGCTCAGCTATCGGCACAAGGTGCCGGTTATCGCTTTCTCACGGACTTATGTGAAAGCCGGAGCACTGGCTGCGATCTACTCATCGCCACAAAATGTGGCACTACAGGCTGCCGAATGGATTGCTGATACTGTGATGGTTACCGCTAAGGAAGGGCAAGCCTATCCGCCGAAATACTATTCGATGCACTTCAATTATTCAGTGGCCTCAAGTCTTGATGTGGCAATAGAGAACGAGCAATTTTACCTTGAACGACTGCAAGGTGGGAGCAAGTAGATGGCAGTAAAACGGCAATTTTTAAGTATCCACTCGCGGCTGCTAATCACATCGCTTTTGCCGCTGACATTGCTCTGTATGGTACTAGCCAGCTATATGATATCCAGTCAGCGCAATGTACTGCTGGCTAACCTGCACAATACCGGTTCCGTCGCAGCGCAGCAGATTTCTGCCAATGCTGAATTCGCGGTGTATTCCAACAACCAGAAAATGCTGATGGATCTCGGCGAGTCGGTGCTCGATATTCCGGCGGTCAATGGCTTGCTTTTTTACAATGCCAGTCAAGATACCAGTGTCGCTATAGGCGAAGTTGACCTCCGTGTTGTCGGCAATCCCCGTCCCTACGAGTTTGGTAAGCCCGTTTATATAGACCACAACTGGTACTTTTATTCGCGGGTGACATTAACGTCACCGGCACTCGAAGACTATGACGAGGGCCAGGAGCCCAGCGCCGATGCCCTGGGCTGGGTGGTTGTTTCACTGACCGATAAAATACTCGAAGAGCAGTACCGTGAGGGCATTTTTGCCATTGTGCTGGTCTCCACTCTTGGGTTGCTTGTGGCCGCGTGGCTATCCATGAGGATTGGGCGAAGTATTTCTCGACCGGTTGAGTTGCTCACCGGCGTCGTTGAGTCCATGGAGGCCGGGAGTCTCAACAATTTGGCCGTGGAGGCCGGGCCCGTCGAAGTACGCAAGCTAGCGTCGGGTATCAATCAGTTGGCGACCAGTGTGCGTCAGTCCAGTGTGCGCATGCAAAGCGAAGTCGCTCGTGCAACCGCGCAGCTCCAGATAACCTTGATTGAGCTTGAAGAGGCTATGGAAGCTCAGGATCAGTTTCTCGCCAGAATGAGCCATGAGCTGCGCACGCCTTTGACTGCGGTTATTGGTTTCTTAAAATTGCTTTCGATTGAGACCGATGCGGGAAAGCGCGATGAGCATCTGCGTATTATTAATATGTCGTCGAATATGCTGTTGACCATGATTGACGATATTCTCGAATTTTCAAAAGCCCGAGTGGGTGGTTTCACTCTGGAGAAAGTATCCTTTTATATCGAGTCTTGGATTGCTGACCTTATGTCTATTCAGCGCCAGCGAGCACGGGAGAAAGGGCTGGATTTAAGCTACACCATTGATGAGGCAATTCCTCATGGACTGGTAGGTGATCCGGTGAGGTTTACTCAGGTGATCAGCAACCTTATAAGCAACGCCATCAAGTTTACTGACAGCGGATCTATAAGCGTTGATATCCGCTGTCTCAGCAATCTTGAGGGCAAAGTGATATTGGACTGTTCGGTTACCGATACCGGCAAGGGCATTGAAGAGAATAAGATCCCAACCCTTTTTGACCCATTTTCCCAAGAGGATACATCGATAAACCGACGCTTCGGCGGTGCTGGCTTGGGCCTGTCGATCTGTAAGAATTTGGTTCAGGTGATGGGCGGGCAGATAAAAGTTCGCAGTAGAGTTGGCGAAGGGTCAGTGTTTTCTTTTACCTGTCAGCTGGGTGTCAGTAATGGGCCCAATGCCGAGGCTTTAGTGGGTACATCGAATCGCCATGTATCTCACGATGAAGTGCTGGCTGGCATGACGATTTTGGTTGCCGAAGACAATAGCTTTAATCAGCAGCTGATCGTGCGCTTGCTGAAGGGCTATGGCGCGAGCTGCTTGACAGCAAACAATGGCCAAGAGGCGATTGAGATCGCCTGTGAACTGCACGTGGACGCAATTCTTATGGATATCCATATGCCGCTTGTTGATGGCGTTACCGCCTGCGAAACAATTATTCAGCAGTCTGGCGAAAGCCCGCCGATCATTGCATTGACTGCCGATGTGACCATGGTTGAGCAAGAGCGAATTACCGAGGCTGGCGCGGCGATGCTGTTGCTCAAGCCGGTTAATGAGAACGAACTGATCGAGAGCCTCACTCAGGTCGTCGCCAGAGTGACCGATACCCCGATCCCTAGAGGGGCCGGGTTACTTTCAACAGTAGTCCCGGTAGAAGAGCTAAAAAAAGCGCTCTCTCAAAGCCTCGATAAGCTCGAAGAGCAATTGAAAAATAATGAAAACGGTAGCCTGCGTGAAATCGTTCACGACTTAATGGGTTTATCAGGTCTCTACGGCATGACAGAACTGCGGGAGATGGTGCTGGCCTTTAGGGCAGACTACGGTTCTTTGAATGCCGATAAAAACCTTATGCGGGTGGAGCAGATTCGCCAGCATATTGACGACTTCCTCGCCTCCTAGAATAAAAAATCTACCGTTGCTCAAATCAAAAACTAATCCTTTCGTACTAGTTCGTCAGTGTAATTTTCTTTTGTCAATCACAGGCCTATTATAGAACCCTGTATTGGCTCCCTAGCATGATGCGTACAAAGGGATGGTAGTGGTGAATAGATAACAGTCCTACACTGCTTTTTTATACAGACGGCGCTAATAAGCAGGACGCTTGAGGCATAGCTGACAGGGAGTTGGCTAGTAAGGAAACAAGCCAAATTAGCATTAACCGTTTTGTCACTACCGATTTTGTGTGAACAGATGGCGACTAGGAAGTCGTGCACCAAGGATGGTGCGAGTCAATATTTATTTTACAGACGGCGCTAGTAAGCAGGACGCTTGGGGCATAGCTGACAGGGAGTTGGCTAGTTAAGGAAACCGCCCAAATTAGCATTAGCCGTTTTGATACTACCGATGCTGTGTGAATGCATCGCAAATAGGAAGATCGGCACCATGGAAGGCGCAAGTAACGATTTGTTGTACAGACGGCACTAATAAGCAGGACGCTTGAGGCACAGCTGACAGGGAGTTGGCTGGTTAAGGAAACAGGCCAAATTAGCATAGTCGTTTGATACTAGCGATGTTGCGTGAATGCATTGCGAACAGGAAGATCGACGCTAGGGATGGCGAAAGATATTTGTTGTACAGACGGCGCTAATAAGCAGGATGCTTGAGGCATAGCTGACAGGGAGTTGGCTAGTTAAGGAAACCGCCTAGATTGGTACAGCCGTTTTGATACTACCGATGTTGTGTGAGTACATAGGTAATGAGCGCATAGGTAGTAGGAAGTTGTCCACCAGGGATGGTGCGAGTCAAAATGTAGTTAGATCATTGGTACCCCGTTGAAACCCAGATATGGCATTTGCCAGTCTGGGTTTTTTTTGGCTGCCGAATTTCTTTTACTCCATAGCCTATAAGACATAGACTGCCTGCTTATTCAATGGATACCAAAACCTTTATGTCTCGAAAAGAAAAACCGACCGATCCCTATGCTAGCCGCGAAGCATCCAAGTACCAGAAGCCTGTGCCGAGTCGAGAGTTTGTTCTCGAGTATCTGCGTGAAAGTGTAGGGCCTCTGACTCACGAGGAAATTTGTGTGGGTTTGCAGCTGGTTGACGATGAGCAGATCGAAGCCATGCGTCGGCGCCTTCGAGCGATGGAGCGGGATGGTCAGGTTGCACGTAATCGAGCTGATGGCTACGGCACTTTGGACAAGTTAAATTTGGTCAAAGGGCGTGTTATTGGTCATCCGGAAGGTTATGGCTTTGTCTCGCCGCTGGAAGCGGGTGAGCAGGATATCTATCTCTCCAGTCGTCAGATGCGCCGAGTCTTTGATGGCGACATCGTGCTGGTGCGGATTGCCGGTCGAGATCGCCGCGGTCGCCCTGAAGGGACATTAGTCGATGTTGTCGAGCGCAAGACTACCGAGCTGGTGGGACGTTACTTCTGCGAGAGTGGCATACATTTTGTGCGCCCGGACAATCCGCGTATCAGTCAGGACATCCTGATTGCTGTTGATCAGCTGAATGGCGCTGCGGCGGGCCAGATTGTCTTGGTTGGCATCACCGACGCACCGTCGCGCAATAGTCCGCCCAGTGGCCACATTGCTGAAGTCTTGGGCGACCATTTGGATCCCGGCTTAGAGATTGAGGTCTCGATTCGCAACTACGGCATTCCCCACCAGTGGAACAATGCAGTTCAAGAGGAAACCGATGCCATACCGGATCATGTTACTGACAAAGAATTCCGCGTTGACCTGCGCTCTCTGCCGCTGGTCACGATCGACGGTGAAGATGCCCGTGACTTTGATGACGCGGTCTACTGTCAGCCCAAGCCCCGCGGTGGCTGGCAGTTAATTGTCGCCATCGCCGATGTGTCACATTATGTAAAAGCTGGCAGCGCCCTTGATATTCAAGCCTTTGAGCGCGGCAATTCGGTGTATTTCCCCAACCATGTGGTGCCGATGTTGCCAGAGAAGCTGTCTAACGGCCTCTGTTCGTTGAATCCTCGGGAAGATCGTCTCTGTATGGTCTGCGAAATGCAGATCAGTCGCGAGGGCGACGTGACCAAATACCAGTTTTACGAAGCCGTCATGTATTCTCATGCGCGTATGACCTACACCCAGGTGGCGCAAATTATTGAAGAGCGGGGATCGGCGGACGACGCCAATATTCGCGACCAGTTTGCCGCCATCCTGCCGCAGATCGATTCGCTGCATGATCTCTATAGCGTGCTTCACAAGCGTCGCAGTGAGCGCGGCGCCATCGACTTCGATACACAGGAAACCCGTATCCTGTTTGATAGCCAGCGCAAAATAAGTCAGATTATTCCGGTGAAACGCACCGAAGCTCACCGTCTTATTGAAGAGTGCATGCTCGCAGCCAATGTCTGCACCGCACAGTTTCTCGAGAAATCCAAGCTACCAGCACTCTATCGAGTCCACGAAGGCCCCAGCGAAGACCGCCTGTCCTCGGTGCGGGACTTTCTTGGGGAACTGGGAATGGGCTTGGGTGGGGGAGATGATCCCCAGCCAGAGGACTACCAGCGGGTTTTGAGGGCCGCAAAGAATCGTGATGACGCCTCGGTGATTCAATCGGTGCTGCTGCGCTCCATGAGCCAAGCGGTTTATCAGGCTGAGAATCTTGGCCACTTTGGACTCGCCTTTGACGGCTACACCCACTTCACCTCACCGATTCGTCGCTATGCCGATCTCTTGGTGCATCGCGCCATTCGCAGCCTGATTCGCAGCACCAAGAAAGTTTCCGGTGTGGTGCGGGTTGAAGGCGCCAAAGAAATCGCCAAAGCGGATATCTATCCCTATGAACTGCCGCGTCTCGATGAGACCGGAGCACATCTCTCGGTCACCGAGCGCCGCGCCGATGAGGCGACCCGGGATGTGGTCAATTGGCTTAAATGTGAATATTTGGTGGATCGAGTAGGCCAAGAGTTTCCCGGCGTAGTAACCGCCGTGACCGGTTTTGGCCTGTTTGTTATGCTCGACGAACTCTATGTAGAAGGGCTGGTTCACGTCACCGGTCTGCCGAAAGATTATTATACTCACGAGCCCTCGCAACACCGCATGGTTGGCGAGCGCACCGGCCGTATATTCCGCTTGGGAGACAAGCTGACAGTGAAGGTGGTTCGGGTCAATCTCGACGAGCGCAAAATTGATTTTGAATTAGCAGGGCAGGAAAATTCTAGTAACCATTCAGGCGCTAAAAGGCCTGCGGGAAAATCTCCAAGAAAGCCACGTGAGCAAGACTCTAAGCAGGGCCCCAAAAGTAAAAAGAAACGCGGTGCTGGTGCTCGGTCTGGAGCTGGCGGCAGGGATTCAGCGCCTGGTTCGAAGCGTCGTCGCAATGCGCCAAAGGCCGCTGGACAGGGTAATAAAGGCGCTGGAGCTGCGCGCAAGAAAACGCCTAAAAGCTAGTTCCTTAGCATTTAGGCTTACTTGCTTTAGACAGCCACTCTAGACAGCCACTCTAGAGAGCTATTTTAAATGGCTGGGCAACACTCGGTTAAGTATCTCGGCGATATAGCTGAGAAATAGCGTGCCCATGCTGCTTTTATAGAAGTTGGGGTCACTATTGCCCACCGCCAAAATGCCATAGAGGCTGTCATAGCGCAGCGGCACAGCGGCCACTGATCCCACCTGACGGCCGCGCTCACCAAACAAAAATACCATTTCGTCTTCCCGGAGAATGCCGCAAACCGCGCGGTTGGCGCCGATTAGCGTGCCAACACGCTCATTGGCTTTTTCCGTGGAGGCAACCCGCGCCATGGTACGGGGCAATTTTTTGTCGTCGCCGAACAGGGTCAGGCTGTAAAATTCGATACCGTAATCTTTGCCCAAGCTGTCATAGACGGCTTCGACCAATGCGCCCAGTGTTTTCGCTTCCAAAAGGTTGAGTACCAAGCGTTTGGTTTTTTCAAACAGCAGATCATTATCCTTGGCGGTCTGGAGCATATTATCCAGCCGTGAACGCATCTCGCTGTTGCGATCGCGCAACACGCCAACCTGACGTTCAACCAAGGATACCGCCTTGCCACTATTGTGTGGCAGCACCATGGTTTCAAGAATATCGGTGTTCTCATCCAAAAAAGTTGGGTTGTCGCGGAGGAATTCACGCACGACTTTGTCGATGGGATCGGCTGCTATTTCTTTGCTCATATTCTTATACGTCCGTGAAAAACTGACTTCGCTGGTCCGTTCATTATCAGTGCATGACCAGAACCTTTCCAGTCTATTTTTAAAGACCCTCGGGTTAGGTGAACAGTTACTGGTGAGTCCGCAAGATTCTGTTGGATGGCCGCCACGGCTGCCGCGCAGGCACCAGAGCCACAGGCTTCGGTTTCGCCGACGCCACGCTCGAACACTCTGAGCTTGAGGTTACTGCGGTCGACAACCTGCATAAAGCCAACATTGACGCGGTTGGGGAAACGCTCATGGGACTCCAGTGCGGCACCCAATTCTGCCACTGGCGCACTGTCTATATCAGCCACAGTTAACACCGCATGAGGATTGCCCATGGAAACGGCGAAAATACTCTCTGTCTGGCCATTAATCTCGATATCGTAGGTCAGTGCTGACTGGTCAGTTTGAAACGGAATCGCTGGCGGGTCCAGTTCTGGAATACCCATATCCACGGCAACCTGATTCTTATTAATCAAATCTAGGGTCATAACGCGGTTTGAGGTTTGTACTCGAATCGACTTTTTGCCGGTCAATTGACGATCATGAACAAAGCGCGCCAGACAGCGTGCGCCATTGCCACATTGCTCAACTTCCGCACCATCGCAGTTAAAAATACGGTAGTCGAAATCAATATCCGTTGCCGAAGGCGGTTCGATAACCAACACCTGATCGCAGCCGATACCGGTTTTGCGGTCGGCCAAGCGCCGTACCATCGAAGCGGTGATGCGGACATTTTGCGTGACCGCATCAATGACCACAAAATCATTGCCGAGGCCGTGCATTTTTGTGAATTTCATTAACATCAGCGTTATCTCGCTGCTGCGGGCAGCAAGCTTTCGCCGCTGAGCAGATCTTCGAGGGTTTCCCGTCGTCTGACTAAATGAACCTGATCGCCATCGACCATCACTTCTGGCGCACGAGGGCGACTGTTGTAATTGGAGCTCATCACAAAACCATAGGCACCTGCCGACATCAGGCAGAGATAATCCCCAGCACTGATCGCCAGAGATCGGTCCTTGGCGAGAAAATCCCCAGTCTCACAGACAGGCCCGACCACATCGTAAAGCGCGTTCTCGGAGTTGCCGGTGGAAATCGGTTGGATATCCATCCACGCCTGATACAGGGCAGGGCGAATCATATCGTTCATGGCGGCGTCGACAATGGCAAAATTCTTCTCACCATTGCTTTTTAGATACTGCACCTGAGTCAACATCACTCCGGCATTGGCACAAATGGAGCGGCCCGGCTCCAGCACCAGTGTCTCGCTGCGGCCCTTTAATAGCGGTAAAATCGCTGACATATAACTCTGAGGGGTTGGCGGCTGTTCCTGTTCATAGCGCACGCCGAGACCACCGCCAATATCAATATGCTGCAATGTTATACCCAGCTGCGCCAATTCATCCACTAGCGCCAACAGGCGTTCCAGGGCGGCAACAAAGGGTGCTATATCCACCAGCTGCGAGCCGATATGGCAGTCGACGCCGACGACGTTGATATGGGCCATCTGGGCGGCGCGTTGATAAACCTGAGCGGCCAGATTGATATCTATGCCAAACTTGTTTTCTTTTAGTCCGGTAGAAATGTAGGGATGGGTTTGCGCATCGACATCGGGGTTGACCCGCAGAGACACGGCCGCGACCAGATTACAGCTGGCTGCGGTGCTGTTTAGTAGCTCAAGCTCGGCTTCCGACTCAACATTAAAACAGTGAATCCCTAACTCAAGGGCACGCTGCATTTCACTGGCGGTCTTGGCAACCCCAGAAAAAACCACTTTGGCCGGATCACCACCGGCGCGCAAGACTCGCTCAAGCTCGCCAATGGAAACAATATCAAAACCGGCGCCCAGCTGGGCAAGGGTTTGCAATACGGCAATATTGGAATTGGCCTTCACCGCATAGCAAATCAAATGCTCTTTTTCTGCCAGAGCGGATTGGTAGGCGAGAAAGTTATTGCTGATGGCGGCTTTGCTATAGACATAGCAAGGCGTGCCAAATTGGCTGGCAACAGTGGCGAGCGACGTGCGTTCAATAAACAGATTCCCATCTTGGGAGCTAACGGCATGGTGCATAATAATTTAGTCTTTGTTTTGATGAGCTTGTATTGGGTCAGCCTGTAATCGATCAGCTTGTAACTGATAGCTGGTCGCAGCATCTTCCGGAACATACAGAGCGCCCTTATTACCGCATCCGGATAAAACCGTGGCGACAACAATGACGCCAGCAAATCGAATTGCTGAGGATCCACTGATCTGCGATAAATGGCTAAATAAGTGCGCAAGTAAATGACGATACATGGTTTATAATTCCTGCCGTTGAGGGGGCGCTATGGCTCTTTAATTTATGGCCTAGCCCATAGCCTAACCTATGGCGTTCAGTATAGCGGCAGTGGCAGACGACACTCAAACAAATATGCGGCGTGAGCCCAATCTAAGACTAACTTGGCGGTGGATAGAGCAAATGAATGAAGCAGAGTTTAATCAGTTGGCAGACGACCTGATGTTTTCCATCGAAGAGAGCATTGACGACAGTGGCGCGGATATCGACTACGAAAACAGTGCTGGCATGCTGACCATCACTTGCGAAACCAATGGCACGCAGATAATTCTCTCACGCCAAGGGGCGGTGGGTGAAATCTGGCTGGCGGCGAAGTCCGGTGGTTTTCACTTTAAGTTGCAAGAGGGCGTCTGGCGCAATACCGTCAGCGCCGAACCACTCATTGATATGCTCAGCCAAGCTTGCCTCGCCCAATCAGGCGAAGCCGTCAGCTTCGAGTTCTAGGGACTCTTGAGCTCTTTTTTATTCGGCGCCCATTCATTAGGCGCCAGATAAGACCGTTCTTAACGCTCCATAAGACGCGCTTTGGCACGACCAGCAGCGGCTACAACCTGAGCCGGGGCTGTGCCGCCGAGATGATCACGGGCAGCAACTGATCCCTCTAGAGTCAATACATCAAATACATCAGCACTGATTTCAGTGGAAAATTGCTGTAACTCCTGCAGCGACATTTCCGAGAGATCCTTGTCTTCAGCCAGCCCATAGGCAACCGACTTGCCGACAATCTCATGGGAATCTCTAAAGGCAATGCCCTTGCGCACCAGATAATCCGCCAGATCAGTGGCGGTTGAGAAGCCACGACGGGCGGCTTCATACATCATATCTTTGCGCGATTCAATGGCTGGAATCATATCGGCGAAGGCACGCAGACAGTCACGCACTGTATCCACGGTATCAAACAGTGGTTCCTTATCTTCCTGATTGTCCTTGTTGTAGGCCAGGGGCTGGCTCTTCATCAGGGTCAGTAGAGAGATAAGGTGGCCATTAACTCTGCCGGTTTTGCCGCGCACCAGTTCAGGCACGTCGGGATTTTTCTTCTGGGGCATAATCGACGAGCCGGTGCAGAAGCGATCTGGCAGGTTGATAAACTGAAATTGCGCCGAGGTCCAGAGCACTAACTCCTCAGACATCCGCGACATATGCGTCATCAAGATACTGGCAAAGGCACAGAACTCAATGGCAAAGTCGCGATCGCTGACCGAGTCGAGGGAATTTTCCGTGGGCTTATCAAAGGCCAGTGCCTGAGCGGTAAAGGCTCTGTCGATAGGGTAGGTGGTTCCAGCCAGAGCAGCAGCACCCAAGGGACTCTGGTTGAGTCGCGCTCGGCAATCTTGCAAGCGGCTGTAATCTCGCTCGAGCATTTCATTCCAGGCCAATAGATGGTGGCCAAAGGTCACTGGCTGGGCGGTTTGCAAGTGAGTAAAGCCAGGCATTATGGTGTTGGCTTCTTGCTCTGCCAGGCCGATCAAGCCCTCTTGTAAGCGGGTCAAAATCGGCGCTATATGATCGATCTCGTCACGCAGCCATAGGCGAATATCAGTAGCCACTTGATCGTTGCGCGAGCGGCCCGTGTGCAACTTCTTGCCAATAATACCGATTTTAGCGGTGAGAGCCGCCTCGATATTCATATGCACATCTTCTAGAACCACGGACCAGGGAAACTCACCGGCTTCGATCTGGGCTGCAATCTCTTGCAGGCCAAGCAGAATTTGATCTCGCTCGGCGGCGGTTAATACACCGGCTTCGCAGAGCATGCTGGCATGGGCAACAGAACCCTGAATATCCTGGCGATAGAGGCGCTGGTCAAAATTCACCGAGGCAGTAAAGCGGGCGACAAAATCATCCACTGGCTCATTAAAACGGCCGCCCCAAGCCTGATTGGTTTGCGTGGCTGGAGTTGGGTTGGTCTCGCTGTTTTCGTTTTTACTCATCGACTTGTTTGCTCAGTGGTTATTTCGCGACTAGGATTATAGCTAATCACAGTGATGAGCCATAACTAGAATGCGTGATTCAGGGGAAAATCAGACTCAAATAGACGATTATTTTATTCCTGACCTCTGTCGCGGACAGGGATTGTTGGGAATATTTGTTATTGCGGCCTTATCGGCGGTGTTAATGGGGCTGCTTCACAGTGGTATTGGCGACTTCGATTTTCTCTGGCTGGGCAAAATTGCGCTGTTAATCTGTTGGATTGCTTTAATCAGCGCCCTGTTTTTATGTCGTGCGCGACCTTACTTATTGCACCTGACACTGCCTCGTGTGGCACTGATTAATTATCTCTTGGTTTTGTTGGCCGCAGCTCTCTGTGCCGTCGCCGCAGAATACTGGAATAACTATTCTCTCAGCAGGATCTGGCGAGCCGACCCGGTTTCAATACTGAATACCGTTTTGATTGCCGCCATTCCCGCTGGCGTGATTCTAAGGCTTTATTATCTACAACAGCGTTTGTACCAACAGCAGAGCGCCAGTCTAGAGGCAAGACTACAGGCCTTGCAGGCAACTATCCGACCACACTTTTTATTTAACAGCATGAACAGCCTCGCGACCCTGATTCGAATCGACCCCGATAAGGCGGAGAAAACAGTCGAGAACCTCTGTGATCTTTTTCGCTATGCCCTAAAAAACACCAGCTCAGTGACATTGCAAGAGGAAGTGGAGGCCTGCAAACGCTATTTGGAAATCGAAAAATTGCGCCTCGATGAGCGCCTTGAATACAGCTGGGATATTAAAGTTGAGCTCAACAATATTCTTGTTCCGGCGTTGATTTTGCAGCCATTAATTGAAAATGCGGTATTCCACGGGGTGCAACCGGCGCGTGATGGGGGCGCTCTTTATATTGTTATTTATCGTCAATCAGAATGGCTGGTTATAGACCTGATCAACAGTCTCCCGAATAGTACTGATGATGGGAGTGTTGTTGCTACGAACACCTCAGGCCACCAGCTGGCGCTGGATAATTTGCGCAGTCGGCTTGAGACCTACTTTAATGGCAATGCGGAGTTACAGGAAACTGTATTCAAAAATCACTACCATACGAGGATTCTATTTAAACCATTGGAGGGTTAAAGATGATCAAGGTATTGATCGTAGATGATGAATCACTGGCACGGATCCGCATGCAGCGTCTGCTTGAAAAAAATTTGGATGTAGAGGTTGTCGGCGAAGCAAAAAATGGTATCGAAGCGGTGCAGATGGCACAGCAATATTTGCCCGATATACTGTTGATGGATGTGCGCATGCCAGAGATGGATGGCCTCGAAGCGGCTCGGCAGATCGCAAAAATGAGCCCGCCGCCGGCGGTTATTTTTTGCACGGCATTTGAAGACTTCGCACTACAGGCCTTTGATGCCAAAGTCTTTGCCTACTTACTTAAGCCGATCAAAGCCGCTGAGCTGGATGCGGCGCTGCAGCGAGCAGGAACCAATACTCGGGCGCAACTTAACGGTGCAGCTCGCAGCAATAGACGTCACCTCTGTAGCAGAACCCACAATGGCCTCGAATTAGTTGCAGTAGAGCAGATTAGACTGCTCCAGGCCGATCAAAAATATGTCACCGCTTACACCGCTGAGGGTGAAGCCGTGCTCTCCGATACCCTCAAAGATATTGAAGAAGAATTCTCGCAGCTGTTTATTCGCGTCCACCGCAGTGCATTGGTAGCCCGGGATGCCATTGAAGGCCTCACCTACGCCGAGGGGCATCTTGCCGTCAAGCTAAGGGATATCACTATTCAACCAATTGTCAGTCGGCGCCTTGAGCCGAAACTGAGGCAGTTAGTGCCGCAGCTTTAAGGCTGTACAGGCGCAAATAAAATCCCCCTTATTAGAACTGCCCAAGTGCCGCTAAATGGTCGATAATGCTCAACTAGTTAATAACAGTAATGGAATTTCAGTGCCCCAGACGATCCGAATTGCGACACGAAAGAGCCCTTTAGCCCTTTGGCAGGCAGAGTTTGTAAAAGCCAGATTACTCGAAAATCACCCACAGCTTGATGTGCAGCTGGTGGCCATGACCACCCGCGGCGATGTGCTGCTGGATACGCCACTGGCAAAAGTCGGCGGCAAAGGTCTCTTTGTCAAAGAGCTTGAAGTGGCGATGTTGGAAGACCGCGCCGATATTGCCGTGCACTCAATGAAAGATGTGCCCATGGAATTTCCTCCGGGACTGGGCCTTACTATTATCTGTGAGCGTGAAGACCCTCTCGATGCCTTTGTCTCCAATCGTTACACAAGTCTCTCCGAGCTGCCCCCGGGATCTGTGGTGGGAACCTCAAGCTTGCGCCGCCAATGTCAGATTCGCGCGATCTTTCCCGAATTACAGATCAAAGACCTGCGCGGCAATGTAAATACTCGTTTAGCGAAACTCGATTATGGCGAGTATGACGCGATTATCCTCGCCAGCGCCGGACTGGTGCGACTGGGCATGGAGGCGCGCATTGCCTCGCGACTCGAGCCGGAACTCTGCCTGCCAGCGGGCGGTCAGGGCGCTGTGGGCATTGAGTGTCGTCTCGACGATCAGGCCACCATAGAATTATTGAAACCCCTAGAGCATCCTCAGACGCGCCTTCGCGTCACTGCTGAACGGGCACTTAATCGACGTTTGGAAGGCGGTTGTCAGGTACCCATTGCCTGTTACGCAGAGCTCGATGAAGCGGGCAGTTCACTGCAACTGCGGGGCTTAGTGGGCAGCGTCGACGGTACCCGTATTCTTCAAGATCAACTCTCAGCTCCGGTAGAGCAGGCCGAACAGCTGGGTATTGAGCTGGCCGAACGTTTACTGGCCGCCGGTGCAGGTGAAATTCTCTCTGAGGTTTACGGGGCAGACTAATGTCGCAGCGCATCCTGGTGATCAGACCCTCGCGGCAGGCGGATCAATTTATCGCCCTGCTTGAGCAGAGCGGTGCCCAGGTATCCCATACTCCAGTGATGTCCATCGAGCCCATAGTGGATGGCCAATCGATTAAAGACCTGATTCTCGAAGTGGATAATTTTCATAAGGCCATCTGTGTCAGTGGCAATGCCGCTCAGCTGACCCTTGAATGGCTGGATCGCTATTGGCCAATGATGCCTGAGGGCATAGATTTTTTTGCGGTGGGTCAACAGACCGCACAAATACTCGCCGACGGGGATATTTCGGCCCTGTCGCCGAGTGGGCGACAAAATAGTGAGGCACTTTTGGCGCTGCCTGAATTACAGGATCTGAGGGATCAGCGGGTGATTATTTTTCGCGGCTGTGGTGGTCGCGAAATCCTTGGTGATACCTTGATTGAGCGCGGTGCGCAAGTTGATTACTGCGAGCTCTACAAGCGGATAATCAACCCAGAGCAAGTGCTCTTGGCTCGCCAGCAGTTGCCAAAAAATGATTGCCTAGTGGCCCACAGCGGCGAGTTGCTGACCGCCTTGGGTGATCAGTCCGGAGAGTCTGGCGCAGAGACAGCGGTGGTGGTGCCCAGTGAACGCGTGGCAGAGATTGCCCGGGAGCTGGGTTACAACAATATTGTCAGTGCCGAGAATGCGCTGCCCGAGTCAATGTTGGCTGCGGTGGAGAAAGCGCTGTAATTTATTGCATCAGGGGTGACTGAAGGGCTACTCTTCGATTAATGAGTAAATATTTTTGGCGTTTAAAAGCCGTGAAATAAAAGAGGGAAAATGGTGACTGAGAAAAAACCCGCTGCACCTGTGGCCAGCGACAAGACCGATGCGGCGAAGGCCAGTGCTAGCCCAGACAAGCCATCTGCAAAGAGCCGAAGCAAGAGTGATGACAAGAGCGCGGGCAAGCAGACTGCGGCGAATAAAGCCCCCAAAAAATCCTTTCCCTGGTTTAAAACCATTCTTCTATTATTGCTGATTGCTGCTCTGGCGGGGTCGGCTGGGTTTGGTTGGATGCAGTGGCAGCAGCGCATGACTCTAGAGGATCAGGTTCAACGCAGCTTAGCGACACTGGAAGCGAAGCTTGAGAGGCAGCAGCAAGGGCTAGTTAAAGCTGGCCAAGCGCAGTCGACAGATATTGATCAGTTGCAAAAGCAGCTCTATTCACTGCGTCTAGTGGCCAACCGTCAGGCAGAGCAAATACTCATCCTCGGGTCAGCGACTCGCGGCGATTGGCTGTTGGCAGAGGCTGCCTATCTAGTGCGCCTGGCCAATCAGCGTCTTCAGGTGGAGCGCAGCGTCGACAACCCACTGGCGATTCTAGAAACCGTCGATGATATTTTTATTCAGCTCAATGATCCCGAGTTAATGGCGGTTCGCAATGCCTTGGCGGTGGATATTACCGCCCTGCGCATAACCGCAAAAGTTGACCGCGAGGGTATCTATCTGGAGTTGCAGGCAATCTCCTCTGCCCTTGAAACACTGCCGATTCTTGAAGCACTGTCAATCCTTGAAGCTGATGCTGATCCTGAGGTCGCTCTAGGAGCCCAGGGCACCGAGCAGACTCCAAGCTCTCTGGCTGAAACCGTTGATCGCTTTACTGAAAAGTTCGGCAACCTGATTGTCCTGAAAAAGCGAGATCAGCCGATAGAGCCCCTGCTCAGCGGTGCGGAACAAACCATGGTGCGTCAAAATCTCTATCTGCTTCTGGAGCAGGCTCAGAGTGCATTGCTGCGGGAAGAACAGACGATCTATAGCAGCAGTCTGAATAAAGCCGAGATATTATTACGCAGCTATTTCCAGCTGAACAGCGAGTCCGAAGCGTCGATTACACGACTGCAAGCCTTAGCAGAGCGGCCCGTGAGTCAGCTGCTGCCAGATATCTCAGGTTCCCAAAATGCCATCCAAACGGCCCTCAATCTGCGCCAAAACAGCAGTGCTGATGAGGGCTCAGAACAGTGAGAAAGTTATTGTTATTGCTCGTCCTAGCCCTGCTGGTGGGTGCGCTGGCAGTCTGGGTATTACAGTTTGGCAGTGGCTATGTACTGTTGAGTTTTGCCGAATTCACCCTTGAAATGAGTGCCTGGACCGGACTGCTGATCTATGTGGCCGCGACTGCACTGCTGTTCTGGTTGCTGTTGACCTGGCGCTGGGTTATGGGCGCCGGCGGTTTTAGGTCCTGGTGGCGCAATCGCCGCAGCGCGCGCAATCACAATCAAACTGCCGAGGGGCTGTTGCTGTTTGCCGGTGACGATTGGCAGGAGGCGGCAAAGTTACTGTCGCAGTCGGCGAATAAATCCTCTATGCCAGTGGTGAATTTGTTGTTTGCAGCGCGGGCCGCGGCGGACAACGAGGAGTTCGAACAAGCGGGGCAGATTTTACAGCGCCTGAAAATCGCCTACCCAAAGAGTGGCTTTATTGCCGACAAGGCTTTGGCCGAACTGCATCTGCTGCAAGAGCAGCCCCGAGAGGCATTAACCCTTCTTCAGGCAGTCTATGATGAAAATCCCCGAGATAAAGGGCTTTTGCGACTCTTGGCCGATGCCTACTATCTCGCGGAAGACTGGGCTCCCCTGCAAAAAATACTCCGTGACCTGCGCCACTTTAAGGCTGTCAGCGAACAGGATATGGTCAGTTTAGAGCAGGATGTCTACTGCAATCTGCTCGAGAGTCTGAGGTCTGATGGCGCGGGTTCCCTCAGGCAGAAAAGGGCAGAGCTAGAGGATATTTGGTATTTAACCCCGAAAAAATTGCATAGTGACCCCCAGGTTGTCGCCAGCTATAGCGCCAGTCTTGGCAGAGTTCAGTTAGTGGAAAAACAACAGGCACTGCTGATCAAGAGTTTAAACCGACAGTGGCATCCGCTATTGGTCGTGCAATTTGGTGAGCTTGAATCAGCCAGTCCCGAGAAGCAGTTGGCGGTGGCTGAGAAATGGTTTGTTCAGCACAGCCAAGATCCCGATCTGCTGTTGGCACTGGGGCAGATCTGCCAGCGGTTGCAGTTTTGGGGTAAAGCTAAAGACTATCTAATTGCCGCAGTTAAGCTGCGTCCATCAGTACAGGGCTCTATCAATTTAGCCGCGGTGCTGGAAAAGATCGGCGACAGCAAAGCCAGTGCCGAGGCTTATAGGCAGGGGCTGCTCGCCGCACTTGAGTGCCAGGAAAAGTAAGAACAGGAGCAGGAGTAGAAAATCTAGAGCGGCTCTAAGCTGGCGTTTGAAAGCTATGGTGTTTGAAAGCTATGGTGTTTGAAAGCTCTTCAGCATCTCTATTTCATCTGCCCAAATTGACGGGTCTATGGTTTCCAGAACCAATGGAATCCCGTCAAAACGCTTATCCTGCATAATAAATTGGAAGACATTCAGCCCTAAATTGCCATGGCCCAGACTGTGGTGGCGATCGACGCGACTGGCATACTCCGAGCGTGAATCATTTAGGTGCATGCCGCAGAGGTAGTCAAAACCAACAATCCGCTGAAAATCATCAAAGACCTTTTCACAGCCATCGGTGCTGCGCATATCGTAGCCCGCAGCAAAGGCGTGGCAGGTGTCATAGCAGATGCCGATGCGGCTCTTATCTTCAACGCCGTCGATCATGGCTGCCAACTGTTCAAAGCTAAATCCCAAATTACTGCCCTGACCGGCAGTATTCTCGATCACCGCAGTGACTCCAGAGGTGACCTCTAAAGCCTGATTAATCGATTGGCAAATCTTGTCAATACACTGATCTTCGGTGATTTTTCGCAGATGGCTGCCGGGGTGGAAGTTGAGATACTTGAGTCCCAACTGCTCACAGCGTTGCAGTTCATCGACAAAGGCTTCGCGGGATTTTTCCAGCCCCTCGGTCTCCGGGTGGCCAAGGTTTATCAGATAGCTATCGTGGGGCAGAATCTGCTCTGGTGAAAAGTCATATTGCTCACAGTTTTCTTTAAACTTCTCAATACTCTCTTGAGTTAGCGGCTTGGCCTGCCATTGCCGCTGATTTTTAGTAAAGAAGGCAAAGGCCGTGGCGCCGATTGCCTGGGCATTGAGTGGTGCATTTTCGATGCCGCCAGCAGCACTGACGTGGGCGCCAATATATTTCATAGGGATCTATTCTCGGGATGATAAGTAGCCGGGTTATAGGGCTGAGGATAATAAAGTAAAAGCGATTAATATCCAAAGGCCTTGATTGCCGTCAACGGGTTTGTGAGTAAAACCTGCTAGCCTTGTTGGTCGAAAAAAATAGCCGTCTATTATCATGATTGATTTTGAGTGTACCCCCCAGGTAGATCTAGAATTTATGAATCGAGAGCACCGTAAAGCTTTCGATGACGCCAATGCTTTGAAGAGCCTACTTGATGGCGCCTTAAAACGGCGCTTATATGATGATATAAAAGAGCTGCAAGAGGCTGTCTTGGAATCTGAGTTTGAGATAGAGGCCGAGGTGAGTGAACCCGGTGCTGTGGAAATTGAACAGCTATTACAGACGTTGTTGCTGGACACTGTCACCCACTTTGAACTGGAAGAGCAGTGTATGGAGGAATATCGATTTCCTGCCAGAGCTGAGCACAATCAAGAGCATCTGCGGGTGTTGCAATGGATGGCAGAGGAGCACAGTCTCTGGACAGCGGGCTGCAGTGTGGAAACCATCATCCATCTGAGTGATTATGCTGCGGACAAATTCCCCAAGTGGTTGCTCAACCATATAGTCACCATGGATACGGTCACTGCCAGCTATATCCGTCGCAATGGTGGTACCTCTCTTTAAAATACGGGTCTTTAAATACGGGTCTTAAAATGCCGTTCTTTCGGTGCTGTTCTTTAAGTACTGTTCTTTAAGCGACGTTGCTTTAACTGTCGTTTATTTTAAATACGATTTCTTTTTAGATCGCGAATCAAAAACCTTACTGGATGCATGGCCTGACAGAGTTCTTCAGAGAGTGCTGGTGTTTCCCCGGCAATTTTAGCTGCCAACAGTTCCGCTGTTAATGGCGCATAACTTAGACCCCGAGACCCCATACCGCAATTGACATAGAGGTTGGGCAGATAGGCTCCGGGCGTGGTCATGGGCATTTTGGCGTCCCGGCGCAATATGGCGTAATCCTCAAGCATGGCCGCCCGATCCGGTACCGGACCGGCAATCGGCAGGTAATCCGAGGTGGTACAGCGGAAGTTAGCCCGCCCGGTTAAGCTCTCCTTGGACGGCTGGCCCAGCACTGCTGCCAGTCCGGCATCCGTGGCTGCGATCTGTGCCAGATTGGTCTGATGGTCTATATCCCGTAATTCGGTGGTGAACAGGTCTTTGTTATAGGTGGCACCACAGCCATGTAGGCCATTTTCTGCGGGGGTGATATAGCATTCACCACAGATCACCATTTTCATTTTGCTGCTCTCGGCAGTGCAGGGCATTTGAGTGATCTGGCCGCGAATTTTACGCAGCGGCAGATAGGCAGTCTGGCTAAACTTTTTGCAGTCAAAGGCGCTGGCAATAATCACAGTCTCGCTTTCAATCACCAGTTGCTGATCGACATCGCGGAGCTGCCAGTCTCGCTGTTTGTCAGAGTATTCGAGACTTTGAATGTTGGCCTGAACTAGGGGGATATTGTTTAGCTCAAGCAATTGCTTGCAGATAAGCTGCGGTGGCAACCAGCCCAGTTTGGGGAAATGCAGGGCGGACTCGGCTTTTAAGGGCACGCCGCTCAATGCTTCCAGCTGCTCATGGGCAATGGTTTCCACCATCTCTGTCTGATCCGCATAGCGCTGGCTGATCAGTTTGAAGTCACTGCGGGCCTTGTCATTTTCCGGCACCACCAAAACACCGCAATGGCGGCCTAAGCCACTGTCCCAGAACGGTTTGTAATAGTCGCTGGCAAATTGAATGGCGGCCAGATTGACTCGCGGCAGCAGGTCGTCTCGGGGAGATAATTTGGGGTAGACAATGCCCTCTGGGTTACCCGATGCTTCGGCGCCAGCATGGTCGTGGCGGTCGATAACTGTGACCTCGAAGCCGCGCTTTTTTAAGGCGGCAGCCACTGTGCAGCCAGAGATTCCAGCCCCGATAACCGCAACGGTTTTGCGGGTCCGCGGCACCGGATTACCGGTTTTATACCAGGGTGTAGTGCTGGGCTGTGGCTTGCTCATTGGTCGAGATCGAACTCAGCGCAGATCTGTTCACACCAGCGGCTGATATACCCATCGCTGAGCTCCAGCTGATTCTCATCGTCCAGAGCCAAGCCGACAAAATGCGCTTTATTATCGGTGAGGGCTTTGGATTCGTCGAACTCGTAACCTTTGTTGGGCCATTCGCCGACCATCATTGCACCGCGGTTTTTCACCTTGGCCCAGAGATAGCCGAGGGCATCTTGAAACCATTCAGGGTAGCCGATCTGATCGCCGAGACCGAAAACGGCCACGCGCTTGCCGGAAAAGTCGATCTGCTCCAGTTCGTCCCAGTGGCTCTCCCAGTCCTCTTGCAACTCGCCGTAATCCCAGGTGGGAATGCCGAGTATTAGCAGGTCGTAATCGGCCATCAGGCTGAGGGGCTGGTCGGCGATATTGTGCAGGCTGACGCGGTTGCTGTGCTGGCGATTAATTTCCGCGCAGATCTTCTCCCCGGCCATTTCGGTGTAGCAGGTGGAGCTGCCGTAAAACAGGCCGATTGCTGAACTCATTAATTTTTCTCAAGCTGGGACGGGTGATTTTATGCTGCGTGATAGCTGGGCATGATACCTGCTCTGCCTGCGTCACGGAATGCTCTTTCTGATTTGCTGCTGTTGATAGCTGCTTTGGGATAGCTGCTTTGGGATAGCTGCTCTGAAAGCCACTCTATTCTAAGCGCCACCCGCAAAGTCCAGCTGCCGCCAGGCCTCATAGACAATGATCGATACTGTATTGGAGAGGTTGAGGCTACGACTCTCTTTTTGCATCGGTAGGCGCAAGACTTGCTCAGCGCCCAGATTATCGCGAACATCCTCAGGCAGACCGCGAGTTTCCGGGCCAAATAGCAGCGCATCTCCCTCCTCGAAACGGGCCGAGGAATAGCAGGCTGTGCCCTTGGTGCTCAGGGCATAAATCTTTTTCGGCTGCTGACTCTGCTGATAGTCCTCGAGACTGGCGTGGACTTTTAAGGATTGAAACTCCCGGTAGTCAAGACCAGCGCGGCGCAGCTTTTTATCATCCAGATCGAAGCCCAGAGGCTCAATTAGATGCAGGCGAAAGCCGGTATTGGCGCAGAGGCGAATAATATTGCCGGTGTTGGGTGGAATTTCCGGCTGGTATAAAACAATATCGAGCATGTTTTTTAAGAGGCGACTCAGGCGTCGACAATCTCCACCATTAAATCATCAGACAGACTTTCGAGAATGGCGGTGAGCTGTTCCTCTTTCATCGCCTCTGGCAACTGTAGGTAGCTGTGGGCATAGAACATCATACCCGCTGACATGGGGGTGCTCTCGCAAAAGGTTTCCAGGGAGATCAGGCTGACATTGTGGCTCGCCAGCAGTGTGGAAATTTCACCGACAATACCAGGGCGATCATTGGCGACGATTTCGATGCAGCTGATCTTGGCCTCCGGCTCATGGCTTGGAGTACTTTTCTCAACGGTAATTTTGATACCCTGAGTCGAGAGTGCAGCCAGATGCTCTTCGAGCTCTGCCTGTTTCGCTGGTTCAATTTCCACCAACAAAATACCGGCAAACTTACCTGCCAGGCGCGCCATACTGCTTTCCATCCAGTTGCCGCCGTGCTGGCTGACCGTTTGGGCAATCTGTTCAACGATGCCTTCGCGGTCGTCGGCGATCACTGTTAGAACTAAATAATGGGTCATTTTTCATTCCTCTGCTTAACTGCAAATGATTATGGCACTATTATGCAGGTCAGATGAATCTGAAACGGTCTGATGAGTTAAATATGTTTCAGTTAAAGACAACTGTTGCGAGAGCAATCGAGGAAGCCAATAACGTGATAGAAATTCCCGCCGACATGCTAAGTGCAGAGATCCTCTACGGGATTATTGAAGAATTTATTCTCCGGGAGGGCACGGATTACGGTTCTCAAGAGGTGAGTTTGGACAGCAAGATCGATCAGGTTAAGCGTCAGCTGAGCAAGGGCGATGTGTTGATTACCTTTGATCCCGCCACTGAAAACTGCAATCTATTGACCCGTCATCAATTCAAAAAATATCAGGCAGAACAAAAGCAAGAGCAAGAAGATGCTGAGCAGCAGCCGTGAATAGACAGGCCGCCAAGCAACAGTCTGCGGTGACAGTGGCAGCGGCTTTCGCTGACTGTCTCGAGCAGCTTGAGGCGGCGCCCCAGGTTCTCGTTGGATTTAGCGGCGGCCTGGACTCAGCTGTTTTGCTGCATTTGCTCTCGGAGGCACTGCCGCCGGAGCGCATCACCGCAGTGCATATTCACCATGGTCTCTCGGCTAACGCCGATGATTGGCAGCAGCATGCTAAGCAGGTTTGTCAGGGGCTGGGTGTGCGGCTTATTGCGGAATCTGTATCGATTGACGCAAGTGGCGCTGGAATTGAGTCCGCGGCGCGAGATGCTCGCTACGGGGTGTTTGAGAAATATTTAGTCGAGGGTGGGCTGCTACTGCTAGGTCATCATGCTGACGATCAGGTGGAGACGGTGCTGTTTCGGTTATTGCGCGGTTCCGGTGCCAGAGGCCTGTCGGGGATTCCTAAAACTCGGACGGTGGGATCTGGGCGTTTGATCAGACCTCTGCTTCCCTGGCCCAAGTCGAGCTTGCATGACTATGCCAAGGAACAGCAGTTGAGCTGGATTGAAGACGAGAGCAATCAGCAGGAGCAGTTTGATCGCAATTATTTGCGCCACGCGGTTATTCCAGCATTGGCCCAGCGTTGGCCGGGCTATGTTCAGGGCATTATGCGCACCGCCCAGCAGAGTGGTCAGGCGGATCAGCTTGCGGACTCGGTGGCGCGTGGGGATCTTGCCGGTCTCGATTCGCGCCCTGAGCGGGGTGGCTGGTCATTGGATTTAACCGAATTTGTAAACCTCGAATCTCTGCGGCAGAGAAATGTGCTGCGCTACTGGCCTGAGGTGCATGGACTGCTAGCGCTGGGACAGACCTTGATCGATGAGGTTATGAGTTCGTTGCTCACTGCTCGTGAAGACAGTGAGCCAAAAGTTATGCGTGGGGATCTACAGATCTGCCGCTACCGCCAAAGGCTCTATCTGCTGAAACTCAGTGGCCGACCAAAGGCCGATTTGGATCTCTGTCTATTTTGGTCTGGGGATCAACCTCTAGTGCTGCCCGATGGCAATTTGTTAAGCGCTGAGCGTGGGCTGGGTGAAGGTTTGCGGGTGGATAATATCGACCGCCTAACCCTGCGCTTTCGCCGTGGCGGTGAACGCTGCCAGCCGGTCGGTCGCGAACATTCCAACAGCCTCAAAAAATTGCTTCAAGAATATGGCTTAGAGCCTTGGTGGCGAGAGTCTGTGCCGCTGTTTTATAGGGATGAGCAGCTGGTTGCCGTGGGCGATTTGTGGGTCTGTCAGGACTGGCAGGCAGAGCCTGAAAAAGAAGGCTTAAAAATCATCTGGCGGACAAACTCTCTGTAGAAACCTCTATACCTTTCTGTTAATCTACTCTCCCATCTTAGGTAGGGTGGGTCTCGGTCAATTTCACGGCCAAACAAGCCTTTCTCGATTACAATTTTTCAAGATTCTGTTCTTATGGAATGCATTTCTATTTGAGCGCAGAATCGTGGTTTTACAGGGTCTTTATGACACGTTTTATTTTTGTTACCGGTGGTGTTGTCTCGTCTTTGGGTAAAGGTATCTCAGCTGCTTCTCTGGCTGCTATTCTCGAATCCCGCGGACTCAACGTCACAATCCTCAAGCTCGACCCCTACTTAAATGTCGACCCTGGAACCATGAGCCCCTATCAGCACGGTGAAGTCTATGTGACTGAAGACGGCGCCGAAACCGATCTCGATCTCGGCCACTACGAGCGCTTCCTGCGCTCAAAGATGACCAAGAATAATAACTTCACCAGTGGCCAGGTCTACGAGACTATTTTGCGTCGCGAACGTCGCGGCGACTATCTCGGCGGCACAGTGCAGGTCATCCCACACCTGACTGACGAAATTAAGCGCCGTGTCTATGCCGGTGCCGGTGATGCGGATATAGCCGTGGTCGAAATTGGTGGCACTGTTGGCGATATCGAGTCACAACCGTTTCTTGAAGCTGTGCGTCAGCTCAAAGTTGAACTGGGTTACAAGCGTGCACTGTTATTGCACCTGACTCTGGTTCCCTATATTGCCTCTGCCGGTGAGACCAAGACCAAGCCAACTCAGCACTCAGTAAAAGAGATGCGCTCAATTGGTCTACAGCCCGATGTGCTGCTGTGTCGTTCTGAAGTGCAGCTTGAAGAGAGTCAGCGCCAGAAGATTTCCCTGTTCACCAACGTTGAAGAGCGCGCGGTGATTCCTGTAATGGATGCGGCGAGTATTTATCAAATACCGCGCATGCTCCACGAGCGCGGCTTGGATCAATTTGTTGTCGATCGCTTTGACTTGGATGTGCCGCCTGCGGATCTCAGTGAGTGGGATTTTGTTGTCCAGAGCCAGTTGCACTCAGACGGCCTGGTGACGATCGCCATGGTTGGCAAGTACATGGAACTGCTGGATGCCTACAAGTCGGTGACTGAAGCGTTGACTCACGCCGGTATTCACAACAAGGCCAAAGTGAAGGTTCGCTATATTGACTCCGAGCGATTGGAGCAGGATCACTCTCTGTTAGATGGCGTCGATGCCATTCTGGTGCCCGGTGGTTTTGGTACTAGAGGCTCAGAAGGTAAAGTCTTCGCGGTTAAAACAGCCCGAGAGAAAAAAATCCCCTACCTCGGCATCTGTCTGGGTATGCAGATTGCGATTATCGAATATGCACGCAATGTCTGCGGCCTTGAGGGCGCAAACAGCACCGAGTTTGATCCGGAAACAGCCAATCCAGTGGTGGGCTTGATCGCCGAGTGGATCGATGCCGCGGGCAAGAAAGAGCTGCGTACCGAAGACTCTGATCTCGGCGGCACCATGCGCCTTGGCTCTCAGGTCTGTCATCTGGTGCCCGGTTCCATGGTCCATGGTATTTATGGCTCTGATCAGGTTGAAGAGCGTCATCGTCATCGCTTTGAAGTGAACAATAACTACTTGCCGGCGCTAAAAGAAGCCGGTTTGGTGGTGGGTGGTCTGTCTCACGACAAGACCCTAGTGGAAACCATAGAGCTGCCCGATCATCCTTGGTTCTTTGCCAGCCAATTCCACCCAGAGTTTAATTCCACTCCTCGGGATGGCCATCCACTGTTCGAGGGCTTCGTTAACGCGGCGCTGGATTACCAAACTAAGTCTAAATAGAAATCTAAGCAGGAAGCAACGCAATGAACTCAGTGACGATTCAGGTAGCCGATATAGGCGTCAGCAATGACGCTCCGATGGTGTTGTTTGGGGGCATGAATGTGCTCGAGTCTCGAGATATGGCTATGCAGATTGCAGAAGCCTATGTTAGCGCTACTGAAAAGCTCGGTATTCCCTACGTCTTTAAGGCTTCTTTTGACAAGGCCAATCGCTCTTCAATTAATTCCTATCGTGGTCCCGGCCTCGATGAAGGGCTGAAAATATTCCAGGAAATTAAACAGACGTTTAATATTCCGCTGATCACCGATGTCCATGAAATCGAACAGGCCAAGCCTGTGGCAGAAGTCTGTGATGTGATCCAGTTACCGGCATTTCTCGCGCGCCAGACCGACTTAGTCAAGGCCATGGCGGCAACCGGCGCGGTGATAAACGTCAAGAAACCGCAGTTTTTAAGTCCCGGCCAGATGGGCAATATTGTCGATAAATTCCGCGAGTGTGGCAACGACCAGATCATGCTCTGCGAGCGTGGCACCTGCATGGGCTATGACAACCTGGTTGTGGATATGCTCGGCTTTCGCACCATGAAAGACGTCAGTGGCGGCTTGCCGTTAATCTTTGATGTGACTCACGCACTACAGTGTCGAGATCCTCTGGGGGCAGCTTCAGGCGGTCGTCGCCATCAGGTGGCTGAACTGGGTCGTGCTGGCATTGCCGTGGGTATCGCCGGTCTGTTTCTCGAGGCCCACCCGGACCCGGATAAGGCGCGCTGTGATGGCCCCAGTGCATTGCCCTTGGATAAGCTCGAGCCGTTTCTTGCACAAATGAAAGCCTTTGACGACCTGATAAAGTCTCAGGAAGATCTCGGAATTATTTAGAGCCAGCCTTATTTCGGCATCGCCCTGAGAGGTTGTTTTGATCCCGGGGGTATTAATCAAATTGTTAGGTTCCATTATGCGCAAACCCTTTAACCTCTTTAACCCCTTTAACGCATACCACCATAGATACTGGAGAAAATAGTAAATGAGCAACATTGTAGATATTCAGGCGTTTGAAATCCTCGATTCCCGCGGTAACCCAACGGTACAGGCGGATGTGATTTTAGAAAATGGTGTTGTTGGAACGGCCAATGCCCCATCCGGTGCATCAACCGGTTCTCGCGAAGCGCTTGAGTTACGCGATGGTGATAGCAGCCGTTATCTGGGCAAAGGCGTATTGACCGCCGTAAACAATATCAACACCAGGATTAAAGCGCTGTTGGTTGGCCAAGATGCCGCCGACCAGCGCCAGCTCGACAAGTTGATGATTGATGCCGATGGCACTGAGAACAAAGCTACATTGGGCGCCAATGCGATTCTCGCCGTTTCTCTGGCCGCCGCCAAAGCTGCCGCCATTGATCAGGGCATTCCCCTCTATGCGCACATTGCCAACATCAACGGCACTCCAGGCCAATACAGCATGCCGGTGCCGATGATGAATATTATCAATGGCGGCGAGCACGCTGATAACAATGTTGATATCCAAGAGTTTATGGTCCAGCCAGTTGGCGCTAAAAGCTTCGCAGAAGCGCTGCAAGTGGGTACGGAGATCTTCCATCAGCTGAAAAAAGTCCTCAGCAGCAAAGGTTTGAACACCGCAGTGGGTGATGAGGGTGGTTTTGCACCGAATCTGGCCTCTAATGCTGAAGCACTGGCAGTGATCAAAATAGCCACTGAAGCTGCCGGTTATGAGCTGGGCAAAGACGTTACTCTGGCACTGGATTGTGCCGCCTCTGAATTCTACAAAGATGGCCACTACAATCTCTCTGGTGAAGGTGTGGTATTTAGCTCAGAAGGCTTTAGTGACTATCTGGCAGAGCTCTGCGATGTCTATCCAATTATCTCCATTGAAGATGGTCTCGATGAGTCTGACTGGGACGGTTGGAAGTACCAGACGGAAAAACTCGGCGAGCGTATTCAGTTGGTCGGCGATGATTTGTTTGTTACCAACACTGGCATCTTGCGTCGCGGTATTGAGTTGGGTGTGGCTAACTCCATTCTGATTAAATTCAATCAGATCGGCACTCTGTCTGAGACTCTGGACGCCATTGCTATGGCCAAAGACGCGGGTTACACCGCGGTTATTTCTCACCGCTCTGGCGAGACCGAAGACACCACTATTGCTGATCTGGCTGTAGCCACCGCTGCTGGACAGATTAAAACCGGTTCACTCTGTCGTTCAGACCGTGTTGCCAAGTACAACCGTCTGTTGCGCATCGAAGCAGAGTTGGGCGAACAGGCTCAGTATCGCGGTCTGGCAGAATTTAAAGCCGCTCAGTAATTCCCGGCGTTGGCATTGTCGCCCGTTGCCTTTTGCGCTCTTTACTGAATTTCAGTGAAAGGGCGCAGCGGTTGATGGGCAAATATCGGAAAAGCGAATAGAATGCCTCCATGCGCTGGTTAATCATTATTTTAGTTGTTCTTCTGGCCGGTCTACAGTGGCGACTGTGGGTCGGTGAGGGCAGTCTCGCCCACCGTGCTGAGCTCAATCGACAGTTGCAGCAACAGGAAGATGACAATCAAACCCTGCGCCAGCGCAATCAGCAGATTGCTACGGATGTGGAAAGCCTGAAAAATAATCTCGATGCCATCGAAGAAAAAGCCCGCGCCGATCTGGGTATGATCAAGCAGGGTGAAACCTTCTATCTGGTGATCGACAAAAAACAGCAGCCACGGCCAGTGCAGGACAGCAACCAATGACTGGGGCCAAGTACTGGGCCATTGTTCCCGCTGCCGGAAGCGGCCAGCGATTTGGTTCTGAGGTGGCAAAGCAGTTCCAGCCTCTAGGTGATCATCTGGTGGCACAGCACAGTCTCAGTCGCCTGTTAAATATTCCCTGTCTTGCAGCAATCATTGTTCCCTGTGATACCACTTCAGCCTATTGGCAGCAGATACCTGCAACCATTGATACGCGAGTAGAGTTAGTCGCCGGTGGCTCTGAGCGGGTTTATTCAGTGCTGCAAGGCCTCAAGGCTATAGCGGGTCGAGCTGCCAGCAGTGACTGGGTATTGGTACACGATATGGCGCGGCCCTGCATTACCTCTGGCGATATCAATAAGTTGATCGCCGAGTTAGCCGGTCATTCCGTAGGCGGCATTCTCGCCACCTCAGTGAGCGACACCTTAAAGCGAGTCGGCGCCGACAATGATATTCAAGGAACTGCCGATCGCAGACTCTATCGCGCCGCACAAACGCCGCAGATGTTTCGCTACGGCTTATTGGTGAAAGCCCTGGAGACCATGCTCGGCGATGGCCGAACCCCCACTGATGAAGCCTCGGCCATAGAGTATTTGGGTGAGCAGGCAAAAATTATTCAGGGTCGTCGCGACAATATAAAAATTACCCACCGTGAAGACCTTATTATCGCCGCGGCGATTATGAATCAGCAGGAGACTGAACAATGCGTATAGGTCATGGCTACGATGTACACCGATTTGGCCCCGGGGATAAATTGATTCTGGGTGGTGTGGCGATTCCCTACGAGCACAGCTTTGTTGCCCACTCCGATGGTGATGTACTGATTCATGCGCTGATCGATTCATTGCTCGGTGCTGCGGCACTGGGGGACATAGGTCAGCATTTTCCCGATACAGAAGCCAAATGGCAGGGCGCCAATAGTCGCCAGCTATTGTTGGCCGTTGTCGCCATGATTGCCGGTAAAGGCTATAAGTTGGCCAATGCCGATATCACTATTGTTGCTCAACAGCCAAAAATGTTGCCCCATCTGGACAAGATGCGGCTTAACCTGTCGGCGGATATGAACTGCAATATTGATCAAATTAATATCAAAGCGACCACCACCGAAGAGCTGGGTTTTGCCGGGCGCAAGGAAGGGATTGCCTGTCATGCAGTGGCCCTGTTGGTTTCTTCTTAAGGGCAGTCAATAGTCTCTCTACTCACATCCATCACCTTTCTCGGATTAAACATTATCGATTCTCAAGACTTTGGCTCTCAAACGTTTGATTTTCAGCGTTTACCACGCCTGTTTCCAGCAACCTTTGGCCGCGCCCAGTACCGCAGCCAGCCAGAAGACTTTCAGGTGGATGAAATACTCGGTTTTGAACCCAGCGGTGAGGGCGAGCACCTGTTTGTGCATATCCGCAAGCGCGATCAAAACACCCAGTGGGTGGCGGGGCTACTGGCAGACCTGGCTGGAATCAAGCGCAACGACGTCAGCTACTGTGGTATGAAAGATCGTTTTGCGGTGACCACCCAGTGGTTTAGCCTCTATTTGCCGGGCAAAGAGATTCCCCAGGAACAATTAGTCCACGGCGATTTTGAAATCCTCAGCATGGCCCGGAACAATAAAAAATTGCGTCGCGGTATGCACGCGGCCAATACCTTTAAATTGGTGTTGAGAGAATTTGCCTCTCTGGATGAGCATTTCACCGATATTGACGCGCGCCTTAACAGTATTGCCAGCGATGGCGTGCCCAACTATTTTGGCGAGCAGCGCTTTGGCCATGATGCTGGCAACCTGCATCAGGCTCAGGATCTGATTGAGCGGGACCAACTTAAAGGCAACCGCCGTGGCACTGGCATCTATCTGTCGGCAGCGCGCTCTTGGCTGTTCAACCTGGTGCTGGCCGAGCGCCTGCGGCAGAACAGCTGGTCAGAGTCTTTTGAGCATGAATCGGAACCCAGCGGGCCACTCTGGGGCCGCGGCCGATCGGCGGCCAGCGGTGACCTGGAAACATTGGAACAGGGCATTTTGACCCCCTGGCAGTCTTGGTGTTATGCCTTGGAGCACGCCGGGCTCAAGCAGGAGCGCCGAGGGTTGGTGTTAATACCGCAGAATATGCACTGGCAGAGACTGGGTGTTGATCAACTAGAACTCAGTTTTGATCTCTCTGGGGGCTGTTTTGCAACGGTCATTCTGCGGGAGATCGCTGAATTATTCCGCCCTCCAATAGAGTCCCTGTGATATATTTGTACAGCATTTTGTTAGCGGATTTTAACCTGAACTCGGCAAGCCCCAAGTGGCTTTAGGAATAGAGGATTTAGTGTGAACTCGATTGATTTGGCTGGTGTCGGTATGACCTCTCAGCGCACCCGCGAGCGGCTGATTCAGCGTTTAAAAGATCAGGGCATTACCAATCAACGGATCCTCGATGTCTTCCGGGTAACACCGCGACATATCTTTCTTGATGAGGCACTGGCCCATCGCGCCTACGAAGATACTGCACTCCCCATAGGTTTTTCACAGACTCTTTCGCAGCCTTATATAGTGGCGCGAATGACCGAAATTTTGCTCTCCGCAGGGCCACTGAGAAATGTACTTGAGATCGGCACCGGGTCAGGGTTTCAGGCGACTATTTTGGCCCAGTTGGTGGATCGAGTGTACTCAGTGGAACGCATAGAGCCACTGCTAATAAAGGCTAAAGAGCGTTTTCGTAAGCTCGGTCTGCGCAATATCACCGCTGAACTCTCCGATGGTAGTTTCGGCTGGAAGCGCCACGCCCCTTACAACGGTATTATCACCACCGCAGCGCCACAGGCAATTCCCGATGAGTTGCTGCATCAGCTGGCACCAGACGGAATTCTGGTGATTCCGGTGGGTACTGGGGATATTCAGGATCTACGTGTTTTACGCCGTGTCGGCAGCTCCTCCGAGTTTGATGAAGAGATTGTTGAACAGGTTAAATTTGTCCCGCTGTTGGGTGGTTTAGCCCGTTAGAGGGGTTCACTGGGGCGCCGTTGATGGTGTCTGGAATACGATCATAGAATAGATTCTGGAGTAACCATGCGCAGTTTCAAACAGTATCTGTTACTTTTCTCCAAAGGCCTGGCCATGGGCGCCGCCGATGTGGTTCCAGGGGTCTCGGGGGGAACCATAGCCTTTGTCAGCGGCATCTATATGGAGCTGATTAACAGTATTAAATCATTGAACCTTGAGGCGCTTAGAGTTTTAAAATCTCAGGGATTCGCCGCCGCCTGGCGCCACATTAACGGCAACTTCTTAATCACCCTGGTCGCGGGTATCTTAACCAGCCTGTTTTCTCTGGCAGTGTTTATGCAGTACCTGCTGGCACAGCACCCACTGCCCCTCTGGTCGTTTTTTGTCGGTTTAATTGCCGGTTCAGTGATCTATCTATTGCGCCAATATCGCCTTACCCGATGGCAGGATATGCTGCTATTTGTGATCGGTATTGCGGTTGCCTGGGCGGTCTCAGTGGCGCCAGCGGTGCAACTTGAGGGCGGTCTAGTCACTATGTTTTTTGCGGGATCTATTGCCCTGTGCGCGATGATTTTGCCCGGGATTTCAGGTTCGTTTATTCTCGTTCTACTGGGGCTATACCCGGTTTTTATCGGTGCCATTGCCCAGTTGCAGCTGGATATTCTCAGTGTCTTTGCCCTCGGCGGTATTATTGGTCTGGCGCTATTTAGTCGCTTCCTGTCATGGATGTTGGCGCGCTACGAAGTGTCGGTTATTGCCACCATGTGCGGCTTTTTAGTCGGCAGTTTGAATATTATCTGGCCGTGGAAATTGGTACTGGAATCGGCTCTTAGCCACTCGGGAAAAACCATTGTGCTGGCTGCGCAAAACCTCTGGCCCAGTCAATATACAGAGCTAGTTGGTGGTGATGCGCAAACCCTTCTCAGTGTCAGCGCTATGTTATTGGGCTTGATTTTAGTGCTGGGTTTAGAATATGTTGGTTCAAAGTTTGCCAATGACCCTGCGTAAAACACTTATAACTCTCTGTAGGTAGTTTAATTTGACACCCAAGCCGGCCTTAATGGCCTCTGTTCTAGTGCTTATGGCAACCATTCTGGTGACTGGTTGCAGCAGCCCTAATTCGGCCTCTGTAAGCAGCCTTGCTGGCCCGCCGAGTAGTCGCATAATAGTGCATCAGGTTGAGCCGGGGGAAACCCTCTACTCGATCGCCTGGCGCTATGACCTGGATTTCCGCAAGTTGGCTCGGGCTAATGGCATAAGAGAACCCTTCGTTATCAACCGCGGTCAACTGCTGTCATTGGATACCAGTAGGATCAGTAGCACGGCTGCGAAGAGCGTCAATAAATCAGCAAAAAAGACTAAAATAGCAGCGTCAAAAGCTAAATCTAATGTTAATGTGTCGAGTCCAAAAGTGGCGAGAACACTGAGTAATAAGCCTAAATCCACCTCTAAGCCGGTGGTTTATAGCACCAAATGGCAGTGGAAATGGCCGATTAAAGGCAAGATCATCGAACCATATAGCCTTGCTAAGCTGCATAAGGGAATAAAAATTAAGTCCGTCAGCCGAGCAGCGGTGCGCTCCTCAGCCCCGGGCATGGTTGTTTATGCAGGAGAGGGTTTACGCGGCTATGGTAAGCTGGTTATCATTAAGCACAGTGAGATACTGTTAAGTGCGTATGCCCACAACGACCAGATAATGGTCAAAGAGGGTCAGAGCGTAAAGCAGATGGAGATTATCTCTCGACTGGGCACTGATGGTACGATGTATTTTGAGATACGCAAAGACGGGTATCCTGTTGACCCAGAGATCTATTTGAAATAGCATAGGTCGCAGAAGGATTGAAAAGAGCTGTTTAATACGTTCTATCAGGAGCTCTACAAAGAGGTTGGTAAATCGGACAGCAACAGCATCAACCTTGTTGAGCTAGCTCAACGTAATTAGTAGTCAGTTATTAGAAAAGCAGTATGTTGAAAAAGTAGTCGAAAAAAAGGAAGCGGTACAGTTCTGGATAGGTCACTAGATGGTGGCTGGAACATGGAGTTACACTTAAAGGGATGATAACGTTATGGAATCAGCGTTAAAAGTAGATCAACAAAAAGTAGAAAACGGCGATCAAGGAAGTTCATCGGAAGTTAGTCATCAGGCTATTGATGCCACTAGTCTCTATCTAAAAGAGATTGGTTACGCTCCGTTACTTACGGCAGCAGAAGAAGTCTTCTATGCTCGAAAACTCCTCAAAGGCGATGAATCAGCACGCAAGCGCATGATTGAAAGCAATCTGCGATTAGTGGTTAAAATCGCACGTCGCTATGTCAATCGCGGTCTTGAATTACTCGATCTAATCGAAGAGGGCAATATTGGCCTTATGCGTGCGGTAGAGAAGTTCGATCCGGAGCTGGGCTATCGTTTCTCCACCTACGCAACCTGGTGGATTAGGCAGACTATTGAGCGTGGGCTGATGAATCAGACCCGCACCATTAGATTGCCGGTGCATATAGTCAAAGAACTCAATGTCTATGTGCGCGCCTCGCGTAAACTCGCGCAACGTCTCGATCACACCCCAACACCGGAAGAAATTGCCGAAGAGGTGGATAAGCCGGTGGCCGATGTGCTGAAGATCTTCAGTCTCAGTGAGCGTATATCCTCTATTGATATTCCGGTTGCCGAGAATGAAAAGAGCCTTATTGAAACGATTTCCGCTGAGGGAGCCAGTAGCCCTGAGCGACAGATCGAAGGCGAAAATCTTTCCGAGGTGCTGAATCAATGGCTGGCTCAACTCCCAGACAAACAGCGAGAAGTGTTGGTTAGACGCTTTGGGCTGCTGCATCATCAGGAGGAAACGCTTGAACAGGTTGGACGCGAGATTGGCCTTACCCGAGAACGTGTACGTCAGATCCAAGTAGATGCTCTGAGAAGGCTGCGTGATGTTTTGCGCAAGCATGGGTTAAACGGTGATGTGCTGTTTGAGGAGCTAGACGGAGCCTAAGTTGAGCTGATACTGGGCTGATACTGGGCTGAAGGGCGCCTGGGTTAGCAGGCGCCTAACAGACGAGCAAAAAAAAACCGGTACCTACTAAGTAAGTGCCGGTTTTTTTTGCTTGCAGACTTCTTGTTCACCTAAGCTAAGGCGATGAAGTTACTCAGCCAGATAGCGCTCGCGAGAGGCCATAATTTCAGCGCGCCCCGCTTCAGCATTGTCCCAGCCTTCTACCTTAACCCACTTGCCTGGCTCGAGAGCTTTGTAGTTCTCAAAGTAGTGGACGATCTGCTTCAGCAGCAGCTCAGGTAAATCACCAATTTCTTCAACAT
>Ga0206127_1000159_pt1 | contig 86147 bp, 76 predicted proteins | sample Helgoland_Spring_6_FD_148646 | JGI IMG/M metagenome (GOLD analysis project Ga0206127, IMG submission 148646) | Pelagic subsurface seawater microbial communities from Kabeltonne, Helgoland, North Sea - Helgoland_Spring_Bloom_20160419_1 | ecosystem: Environmental > Aquatic > Marine > Epipelagic ...
TACCGTTGGTTTACTCGGTTTGATGCTCGTGCCTTTGACCAATGACGGTGCCACGTTCATGGGACAAATCATCGGTGCCGCAACGATCTTTGTATGGGTATTCGGTGTCAGTTTTGTGGTGTGGTTTATCATCAAAACAATCATGGGAATGCGCGTTACGGACGAAGAAGAAGACAGAGGCGTTGACATTACTGAGTGCGGCATGGAAGCCTACCCAGAGTTCACTAACCGATAATTAACCTACTTTATCCCTCCTGAACAAGGGCCTACTCACATCGCGAGTAGGCCTTTTTTTATTCTTAATAATTTAATAATTTAACTATAAATTAAACCTCAGTTAAGAGATAACTACTTATGTTGAATTTCACCTCATGAGCAGTTGTTGGTAAAATCATTCATCAGACATTTGAATGTTATTTACAATCTGCAATCTGTTTGCGCCAGACTAAATATAACTAGATATAACTAGATATATGCATTACACAAAGTTGTAACATAGGCCTAAATTAGTCTTTAATACTGCACAGGGCTTGGCTGGGTTAAGCAAGGTTACGCAGTGATTTTGTTTAAACCTCTTGATTGAGGTTGCGGTTGGTTTTTGGTGTCGGCTGATGTCCAAGTTATTATGTCACTCGTTTATGCAGGAGTCCCCCATGCGCATATGTTTCATCGCTCTATTGATCACCATTTCTGCTCAAGCATGGGCTAATAATGACATAACTAACAACAAGTTAGTTGAAGCTACAGCAGCGATCGATGCGAATGTTATTTTCATGCGACACGCTTTGGCCCCAGGCTTTGGTGATCCAGAGGATTTTAATGTGGCTGATTGTTCGACCCAAAGAAACTTAAATGAAGAAGGCCGTGCGCAAGCGCTTAGCATCGGTAAGGCAATGCGCAATAGTGGTCTACAATTTAAAGAAATATTATCGAGTCAATGGTGCCGATGCACACAAACAACTGAGTTATTAAATTTAGGCCATTGGAGCACTTTCGATGGACTCAACTCTTTTTTCCAAGGCTATGTAGATCAACAAATAACCCTCGATCTTCTTAATAAGAAATTGGCTTCGCTTGATCATGGAATAATCTTAATGGTCACCCACCAAGTAGTCATTAGCGCCATCACTAAAAATGTGGTGCGCAGTGGCGCTTTGGTGGCTTACAATTCCACCACTTTTGAGACTCAAGAATTTACCTTAGATTGACTCATGTCTGATTCTCTTTGATCGCCTAGAGCGCACTAAACTTCTTTGCAAGGGCTCACAATTGCTAGTTAGAGACACTCGCTGAAAAGCAAAATAGGGGCGCTCATAAAAAGGGCAAAGCTTAATCTGGGCCTTGGTCTGCTCTTTAATTTACCTTACTTTACTTTGCTCTTTACTCTACTTTACGCTGGCCTTACTTTGCCCAATTAAATGATCACTTCCATCTCACCAAACCTTGTATTTGATATTGTTATTGTTCATATTATTGTATGCTATTTGTTGTATCCTTCTTTTCACGTTTTACTAGGCTTTGTGCACTATTCATGCAACTTCACATTCATCCCAGCACCCTCGAACTTGGCTCAAGCCATTGGCAGCAATACCTCTCTTTGCAGGCAGACCCCTTTAGCCAATATGCATTTCACGCTGCCCTAGAACACAGTGGTAGCGTCGGTGGTGAAAGTGGCTGGCAGCCTCTACATCTGGAAATTACTGAAGCAGGTAATCCGATTGCCCTCATACCAAGCTATGTTAAAACCAACTCTTGGGGTGAGTACGTGTTTGATTTTGAATGGGCTAACGCATACCAGCGTTATGGTTTAGAGTATTACCCAAAGATGATTAGTGCAGTGCCTTTTACGCCCTGTGCTGGGCCTCGGATACTGTTAGCTGAAGGTGCAGAACTCACAACAGCTTTGACCTTTTTACAACAGCAGTTACCCCATTTATGCAGCCAACTCAAGTTAAGCAGCTGGCATTGGCTATTTGCTCAGCAACCCGACTGGGAAGCTGCTCAGCAACAGTCATGGCATCAACGTATTGGCTGCCAATACCATTGGTACAACCATACATACAGCCAGTTTGAAGACTTTACAGCGCGACTAACCTCGCGCAAACGCAAATCCATTAAAAAAGAACGCCGCGTCATTGTTGAACAAGGCATCAAATTTACTTGGCAGCAAGGCGATAACATTAGCTCACAGTCTTTAAAAGAGTTTTATGCCTGCTATCAGAGCACTTACATGAAACGCCGCAGCCAAGGCTACCTAACTTACCCATTCTTTTCTCAACTACTCACACAAATGCCAGAAAAATTGTTGTTGGTGACGGCCTCTAAAGATGAATCACCCCTTGCCTACGCCTTATTTTTTGTTGATGATGACACACTTTATGGACGCTATTGGGGCTGTTTAGAAGAAGTTGAATTTCTTCATTTTGAGACCTGCTATTACCAAGGCATTGATTATTGTATTGCCAAGGGCATTCCTCACTTTGACGCAGGCGCCCAAGGTGAGCACAAACTTGCCCGTGGATTTATACCCCAGTTGACCCACTCGTACCATTATTTGGCGGAGACAGGTTTTAATGACGCCATTAAAGCGTTCTGCACAGCAGAAGCTCAGCAAATAGAACATTATATGCAATGGGCAGAAACTGCCCTGCCCTATAAAACTGAATAAAAGCCAAATAAAAGCTGCATAACATTATTGACCTTTTAGTCATCAAGCACATAGAACTTGACCCACGAGGTAGCACCACCTAACCTGATATTCCATACATCAAACCCATGTTTTAATTATGACCACTTCTGAGCCTTCTTCAGCTTATCCCCATTTACTCGCACCATTAGATTTAGGTTTTACTCGCTTAAAAAATCGAGTCATCATGGGGTCTATGCATACAGGCCTAGAAGAGGCTAAAAATGGTTTTGAGCGTTTAGCCGCATATTATGCAGAGCGGGCTAGAGGCGGTGTGGGCCTTATTGTCACAGGTGGCATCTCACCCAACCAACAAGGGTTGACCTTTAGTGGCGCCGCGGCCTTAGATAAGGCTGATAAAGTTGCCCAACATCGCTTAGTCACTGATGCCGTGCATCAAGCAGGCAGCAAAATTTGTATGCAAATTTTGCACACAGGACGTTACGCCTATTCACCTAATGCCATCGCCCCCTCTGCCATTAAAGCGCCCATTAATGCGTTTATTCCAAAAGCTGTTTCTAGTGAAGAAATCGAGCAGCAAATTGAGGATTTTGCCTACAGTGCTAAATTAGCTCAACAAGCAGGTTACGATGGCGTTGAGGTCATGGGCAGTGAGGGCTATTTTTTAAACCAGTTTATCGTCACTCGAACCAACCAGCGGGATGACAAATGGGGGGGCAGTTACGACAATCGCACGCGCCTTGCTATTGAAGTGGTCAAACGTGTGCGCGCTGCAGTGGGTGAAAAATTTATTATTATCTACCGCCTTTCTATGCTCGATCTAGTGCCCGAAGGCAGCAACTTGTCTGAAGTAATTCAGTTAGGTAAAGCCATTGAGCAAGCCGGTGCTAGTATAATCAATACGGGTATTGGGTGGCATGAGGCACGCATACCCACCATTGCTACCAAAGTACCTCGCGCTGCGTTCACCTGGGTCACCCATGCGGTGCGCAAACACCTTACTGTGCCAGTGATCACGTCTAATCGCATTAACACACCAGCAGTGGCTGAAAGAGTTTTGGCTAATGGCGATGCAGACCTTATTTCTATGGCTCGCCCTTTCTTGGCTGACCCAGAATTTGTTAATAAAGCAGCTGCCAATCAAGCCGAACGCATTAACACCTGCATTGGCTGTAATCAGGCTTGCCTAGACCATGTGTTTAATGGCAAAACCAGTAGTTGTTTAGTTAATCCAAGAGCTTGTGAAGAGACCCGTATTATTATTGCACCTACCCAAGCTATAAAGACGATTGCTATTGTGGGTGCAGGGCCTGCTGGCTTAGCCTGCGCTGTGACTGCAGCAGAGCGAGGCCACAAGGTCACTTTGTATGATGCAGCTAGCGAAATTGGTGGCCAATTTAATATCGCCAAACGCATTCCAGGTAAAGAAGAATTTAGTGAAACCCTGCGCTATTTTGAGGTGCGGCTAGCGGAGCTGAATGTAGAGGTGAAACTTAATACAAGTTTAACGACTCAAGCGTTAAATCAGATGCAAGTGGACGAATTAGTTCTGGCTACAGGGGTTAGCCCTCGCCAGCTGGCATTGCCCGGCCATAACCATGCCAAAGTGCTTAACTATTTAGAGGTGATTAAAGGCGTAAACGTAGGGCCCAAGGTGGCCATTATTGGTGCCGGCGGCATTGGTTTTGACGTGGCAGAATTTTTAACTCACGGCACCCATGAACCCAGCACTAACGTGACTCAGTTTATGTCTCAGTGGGGCATTGATATGACCATGCAAGCCCGTGGTGGGGTGGCTGAAATACCACAAAATATAGAAGCGTCGCCACGCGAGATTTATTTATTACAGCGTAAAACTAGCAAAGTGGGCGCTGGTTTAGGAAAAACGACGGGCTGGGTACATCGCACTGGATTACAGCAGAAGAAAGTTAATATGCTGGCTGGCTGCGAGTATCAGGCCATTGATGACCAAGGCTTGCACCTAACAGTGGGGGGTGAAGCGCAGGTTTTAGATGTAGACCATATTATTGTGTGTGCCGGACAAGATCCAAACCAAAGTTTAAGCCAAGGCTTAGAGCGCCCATATCACCTGATTGGAGGCGCCCAAAAAGCCTCTCAATTAGACGCTAAACGCGCTATCCGCCAAGGCACATTGCTTGCGATAGAGCTATAAACTTTTGTAAGTAAAGGCTAGCTGCCACTAATCCGTATTTTTAATAATACGCTGTAGCATGGTTTTTAAAGTCTCTGACGCATCACTATCCAACCCTTCCAGGGCGTTACTCTCTGCCTTTTGGTAGTCTTCTATTAAATGTGCTACTCGCTCTTGGCCCGCAGCTGTACCGGTTACTTTGGTACCCGCATCTAGCTGTTGTACGCGCGCCATATTCTGTTTTTGCAATTCTATAGACAGTTCTAATAAAGTGGTTTGATCCACCATCGTGCGCTTAGCAAGGTCAGCTAGGCTCATACTATTTTCATTGTATAAACACGCCAGTACGCGCCACTCTTTCGTTGTTAGGCCATCATCCGCCACCAATTGATGAAATTCTTCACCCATTTGATGCGTCGCCCGTGACATGTAGTACAACAAATAGTTATCAATAAAGTGACTTACATCATTGGTCTCTGTGGGCGCCAAGGTTGGAATGGCTTCTGCTGTGGCGTAGGCACCCCGATAAAAGACGAGTCCAGATCCTGCCATGCTGCGCAGACCTTTCACTCGGCCAACAATGATTTCATGGTCTCCACCGTCGTAAGTTGCCCAGGCTTCGCATTCAAAGAAGGTGATCGCTCCAGGTAATGTGGGAACCCCTCCAATACCCTGCTCTACCTCCACATCGGCAAACTTATCTGTGCCACTGCGAGCGAATTGATTGGAAGTTGCCATTTGCTCAGCACTTAGAACATTGACCACAAAGTGCTTAGCATTAATAAACGCATCGGCACTGTATGCTGTTTTGGTAATGCTCCACAAAATTAATGGAGGATCCATAGACACAGAGTTAAAACTGCTCGCCGTGGCGCCCACTGGCTCACCGTTTGCGTCTAAACAAGTCACTACAGTCACGCCCGTGGCAAATGACGACAAAGCGTCACGAAATTCGCGGGTGCTAAAAGCTTCTGTAGACATAAGGACTCCAAATAAACAGTAAATAACAGCTGGCTATTATAGGCATTAACTCAGTAAAGGTAAGGTTTAATCTTATAAAAAATGATCAAAATTAAGCTAAATACCAATAAAACAGTGGGTTTATGAATATTCGTGCTTCGAACTAAGTGGCGTTAAATAAATAGCTTATAGTATTAAAGCATAAGGTTATAACTTAATTTGCAAACTCTAATAAACTCTCGTACAATTAAGCCACAGATTGAGTCCAATGTTGGAGGTATCGTGTCAAATTCTACGCAAAGTGTGCCAGTGATTACCGCCTTTTTTGATAAGGCAACATCAACGGTGAGTTACGTCGTTGAAGACCCAGAAACTAAAGACTGTGCCGCCATTGACTGTGTTCTCGACTATGATGTTAGCAAGGGACAGACTAGCACGCGCTCCGCAGACAAAATGATTAAGCACATCACAGAGCAGGGCCTCAACCTCATCTGGTTATTGGAAACCCATGTGCACGCAGACCACTTATCAGGGGCACCTTACATCCAAAGCCAACTGGGTGGCAAGATAGCGATTGGTGACCAAATTACCCATGTGCAAGATATTTTTGGTCATTTATTTAATGCTGAAGACGACTTTGCACGGAATGGAAGTCAGTTCGATCACTTGATTAGCCCCAACGAGATATTAAAACTAGGGCATTTAACAATCATGGCACTTCACACGCCAGGCCACACTCCTGCCTGCATGAGTTTTGTGGTGAGTGACGCCTGTTTTGTGGGTGATACTTTATTCATGCCCGATTATGGAACAGCAAGATGTGACTTCCCCGGTGGAGATGCCAAGGCTTTATATGATTCACTGCAATTGATTCTAAGTTTACCCGATAACACCCGTCTCTTTATGTGCCACGATTACGCTCCAGGTGGACGCGAATATTTATGGCAAAGTAGTGTTGCAGAATCAAAGGCCAACAATATTCATTTAGTGGGAAAATCCAAAACGGAGTTTGTTCATATGCGTGAAACCCGTGATGCACAGCTTAATACGCCCCGACTATTATTGCCTTCAGTGCAGGTGAATATGCGCGCAGGCCATATGCCTCCAGTTGAAGATAATGGCATTGCTTACATTAAGATCCCTGTTAATCAAATGGTTACTTAACCGGCATGGGAAAAGCGAGCAGGTTTGGTGTGACTCAACTGCCTGCATTAATATGGTTAAAAAACTATGATTTGAGTAGCTTACGGGCTGACATGATGGCGGCTGTGATTGTAAGCATTATGCTTATTCCACAAAGCTTAGCCTATGCAATGTTAGCTGGTTTGCCCGCTGAAACCGGCTTGTATGCCAGCATATTCCCACTCTTGGCGTATGCTTTGTTTGGTACCAGCCGCACATTATCCGTTGGTCCGGTCGCAGTAGTTTCCCTTTTATCAGCCAATGCTGTGGGCCTAGCTCACATGTCTAGTGGCATAGACGTATTAATCCTGTCTATGACTTTGGCTTTAGTGTCTGGCACTTTAATGTTTATTATGGGCTTGTTTCGATTAGGCTTTATCGCTAATTTGTTAAGTCGCCCCGTCATCACTGGTTTTATTACAGCGGCTGGCATATTGATCGCCCTGAGTCAGTTGAAACACATTTTAGGTATTCCCCTAGCTGGGCATAACTTACCTGAATTGGTTGTTGAACTTGCACAATATAGCCCAAATTCTCACTTCCTGACCGTTGTAACAGGTGTCGTCACCATCGTATTTTTGTGGCTTTCTCGTGCACCTTTGACGATTTTTTTATGCCGTTTTATGAGCAAATCTGCAGCCTCAGGTTTTACTAAAGTTGCACCTGTGGGTGCAGTCATACTCTCTATTCTATTGGTTTCAACCTTTGACTTAGATCATCTTGGTGTGGAGGTTGTGGGCCATATTCCAGCAAAACTGCCTAGCTTCACTTGGCCTGAATTAAGTATTTTATTAGTCACCACCTTAATGCCTTCTGCCCTCATGATTAGTCTAATCGGTTATGTTGAATCCATGTCAGTGGCCCAAACCTTGGCCAGTAAACGACGTCAACAGATTAACCCAAACCATGAACTTTTGGGTTTAGGCGCAGCTAATGTAGCCTCTGCAGTTTCTGGTGGTTTTGCAGTGACAGGCGGTTTCTCACGTTCTGTAGTTAACTTTGATGCAGGCGCAAGAAGCCCCATGGCTGGTGTTTTTACCGCCCTAGGGGTTGCCCTCGCAAGTCTTTACCTGACACCCTACTTGGCTTTTTTACCCAAGGCTGTGCTAGGAGCTACTATCTTTGTCGCTGTACTCACATTGATTGAACCCCATGAAATCACCTTTACGTGGAAGTATAGTAAGCATGATTTTGCAGCCATGATGGTTACCCTTTGCACGGTATTATTGGTGGGGGTGGAAGCTGGTGTTATCGCGGGTGTCACAGCGACGATCAGCCTTATATTGTGGCGCACTAGTCGTCCCCATACTGCCATTGTTGGCCCAGTTGAAGGTGGTGAACAATTCCGCAATATAGACCGCCACCTTGTTAAACAAGTCAATCAAGTGCTTGTTCTGCGGATTGACGAGAGTTTATTTTTTGGTAACCTTCGCTACTTAGATAATCGGATCAATGGCTTATTGGCCAGCCATCCAGCTATGGAGCATTTGGTGCTTGTGGCGTCTGGTATTAACCATATCGATTCAAGTGCGCTGCAAAGCTTGTTAGAATTAAACACTAGATTAGACGACAAAGGCATTAAAATGCACTTTTCAGATGTTAAAGGACCCGTGTTAGACCGATTACACAGGATTAACTTTGCAGATGAACTCACCGGCACCGTATACTTAAGTCAGCATCAAGCATGGCAAGATTTAACCCAACTTTATTAGGGCCGCTTGACCTAGGTAGCAGGTCTTCAAAAGAGTGAGAAACAGCATGCAGTTAAGTCAATTAAAATGCGCCGTATGTCGTTCTGGCACCCCCACAGTGAGCCATGAAGACCAGTTGGTCTTAATGCAGGAAATTCCAGCTTGGGAGCCTATTATTGTGGCTGGAATGCAGCAACTTCAGCGCCAGTATAAGTTCAAAAACTTTAATTTAGCCTTAGAATTCACTAATCGGCTTGGCGCTATAGCCGAATTGGAAGACCACCATCCAGCCATTTTAACTGAATGGGGCTCAGTTACTGTTAATTGGTGGACGCATACCATTAATGGCCTGCATCATAACGATTTCATCATGGCTGCTAAAACAGATAGCCTCATTGAGTAAGTTAATCCAAAACCACCTTATAAACAGAAGCTAGCTTCAAGCTTTTGGGCTAAAATAAACGTTTGTTAGCATCAGATGCATGCCATTATGTTAAAGTTTTTTGAAAACTTAGTTGATCCCTACCCCCCGGAGCAACCCCAACAACCCCCCAAGGGCGTGTGGCGTTTTTGCTGGCACTATTGCCATGGCATGAAGCGTTATATGTTTTTATTGGCCCTCACTGCAGGTGCTTTCGCTGCCATTGAAGTCATTATATTTGGTTTCATGGGTCAGTTGGTCGATTGGCTTAGTGTGCAAGATAGAGCCACATTTTTAAAGGATCAAGCTAGTACGTTATGGCTAATGGGCATATTAATTGTGCTTGTGGTGCCTGTTATTGGTCTGCTCAATAATCTGATTCGCATGCAAACCCTATTACCCAACTTAACGATGCGCGTGCGTTGGTTAGCACACCGCTATTTATTACAACAAAGCTTAGACTTTTACCAAGACGATTTTGCGGGTCGTATAGCCGCCAAAGTCATGCAAGGCTCTATTGCTGTTAGGCAAGTCGTGGGTAAACTTTGCGACACCTTTGCCTACGTTGTGGTGGGCATATTTTCTATGCTGGTGCTGTTATCAAACACCGACCTACGCATGGCTGCACCCATTGCGATTTGGTTAGTGCTTTTTACTGGCGCCATGATTTACTTTCTGCCCCGCTTAGGCCGAATTGCAGAAGACCAAGCCAACAAACGTGCCATCATGACGGGCCGAGTCGTGGATAGTTACACCAACATTAGCACGGTAAAACTGTTTGCCCATACGCAAAAAGAAACGGATTACGCTAAGTCGTCCATGAACTCTTTTTTGCTCAATGTGTTCCAAATGATGGGTCTTAGCACCTGGATGGATGTCGTTGTTACGAGCTTAAATAGCCTGCTTATTTTTGCGACTGCGGCGGTGGATATTTATTTATGGCTTAACCATAGTGCGAGTTTAGGCATGATCGCGGTCAGTTTAGCCCTGGCTATTCGCTTACAGGGATTTTCTGATTGGCTGATGTGGGAAGTGCATGACTTTTTTGAGAGTTTAGGCACTGTGGCAGATGCCATGCACACTATTTCTCAGCCTCAAACTGTGCTCAATAATGCTGACACTTTATTAAAAGTGACTCATGGACACATTAACTTTGATGCTATTTGCTTCCACTATGGTAAGAGCCATGGGGTCATCGATAGCTTAAGCTTACAGATTAAAGCTGGAGAAAAAGTGGGCATTGTCGGGCGTTCTGGAGCAGGCAAGTCTACCCTAGTTAATCTGCTGCTGCGTTTCCATGATTTAGAAAGTGGTAAAATTGTGATTGATGGTCAGGACATTAGCCAAGTCACGCAAGACAGCTTACGTGCGGCTATCGGCATGGTGACACAAGATACGTCACTGCTACATCGTTCTGTGCGCGAAAACATTGTGTATGGCAAACCTGATGCCACAGATGCCGAATTACTGCTTGCCTGCAAACAAGCCGAAGCCAATGTGTTTATCGACGATTTAGAAGATCCCAAAGGTAACCGCGGCTATATGGCTCAAGTAGGCGAAAGGGGCGTAAAACTATCTGGTGGCCAACGTCAAAGAATTGCCATTGCCCGTGTACTGCTTAAAAATGCACCTATATTGGTGTTAGATGAAGCCACTTCAGCCTTAGACTCAGAGGTAGAAGCTGCCATCCAAGCCAGCTTAAATCGCCTTATGGATGGCAAAACGGTCATCGCAATTGCCCACCGTTTATCGACCATCGCTGCCATGGATCGACTGGTGATCATTGACGAAGGCAATATTATTGAGCAAGGTAGCCATAAAGAGTTACTGGCTCTTAACGGCGTTTACGCCAAACTCTGGCAACATCAAACTGGCGGCTTTATTGGTTTAGATTAATCATTGAAACCAAAGTGATTCCAAGTCGATTTAAAAGTTTGTTAACTGTATTTTGAGCTAAGTTTGTTAACTGTATTTTTATCACTTTGGTAAGACACCTCAATGGGGAATTGCTGCCCCATTAGTAGTGGTCTTCCTCAGCGGATGCATCGGCATCTGGCACCGCAATCTCTGGACCCGCAATAGGCGCTTGAGTCCACTCGTCACTATCATCTAATAGCTCTAATTCGTCCTCTTCTAGTGCCTCAGCATAGTCTTGAGCATCAGGCGCAGTGAAGGCAGCAATAGGCGTACCAATGACACCTGCAGCCAATATAGGGGACTGGTCTTCAACGTCTGCTAAGGTGACTTCGCGATAACGCATACTATTTAATACCGCTAGGGTAATGGCTAGAAAAGCCAAGGCGATGCCAATGAAATACACATCAGGACCAAAGCTCGACATCGCCAAGGCCACCAAAATTGGACCCACACTCAAGCCAATACCAGAAGCCATAACCATGGCACCACTGGCAGATACGATTTGTTCTGGAGAGAGTCGATCACTCGCATAAGCCACACACAGGGAATACATAGGCATTACTAAACCGCCCACCACGGCAATAAGGGGAATGTAACTGCTGCTACTGATGTCCCATACCGACGCCAATAAACACATGACTACTGCTGCCATAGCCGTGATTAACATAATGCCACGCCGACCATACTTGTCAGATAACCATCCAATAGGCCACTGCAGTAAGAAACCACCCCACAGAAACGACGCCATAAATAACGCGACTAAGCTATTATCAAAGCCTTTTTGTAAACCGTATACAGCCCCTAAGCCAAATGCAGTGCCGTGGGCTGCACCTGTTAAGGCATTACTGATCACGGCTAGGGGAGAGACTTTATAGAGGGCAAGCAGCGACATGCTTTCAGCCTGATCAAAAGCGGGCGCAGGCCGAGCAGTCAGCAGAATAGGTACCAATGCAAAAGAAATGATCACAGAAATAAGAATAAACAGATCGGTGTTGGCTGGGTCAGCCACGTTCAACAAGAATTGACCACTTCCCATACCTAAAGTCACCACGACCATATAGATGGATAATATGGCGCCACGATTTTCGTTACTCGCTCGGTCGTTCAGCCAACTTTCAGTCACCACAAACAAACCAGAAAAACAAATGCCTGTCACCAGGCGCATCAAGCTCCATGTGTATGGATTGACATAAACACTGTGCAACAAAATAGCAATGGAGGCCGTAGAGGCTAATGCAGCGAAGACCCGAATGTGCCCTACCCTAGCCACCAACTTAGGGGTCACAATGCTGCCCACAAGCATACCCGAGAAGTAGAACGACATGACCACACCTGTGGTGAATACTTCAAACCCCTCTAAGCTTGCACGAACACCCAATAGCGTACCCTGCAGGCCATTGCCTACCATAATAAACCCAATGCCTAGGAGCAGGGCCCAACTGGCTTTTATTTCTTGCAACATGGCGTTTATCTCCACCATAAGAGCTGACCTTATGGGCGCCACAATACTGCTTTTTTAAGCCGGTGAATAGAGTGAAAATCAAAATTAATTAAAAATATAGTAAAAACTGATATATGGATTAGTTAAAACCTACTTTTTACCCTGTCAGCCCAAATACGCCTGACCCACTGCCTGTGCGATCAGCTTTAAACCTTGAGCGATGCGTTCTGGATTTTGGGCTGCATAGTTAATGCGTATGCATTCGTGTTGATGCTGCCAATCATCTTTGATGCCCACAAAGAAATTATGCCCAGACACCACAATCACCCCTTCTTGTTTAAGACGCTCATAAAGTTCCTGACTGGAAATAGGCATACCTTTAAACCATAACCACATAAACATAGTGCCTTCTGGTTTGTGAATAGCGTAGGGAATAGTTGGGTCCATCACCTGCTGCAGGGTAGTTTGAGCAAACGCTAGTTGTGCTTCATACGCAGGGCGCACCACATTTTGGCTAAGGTCAATAATCTCACCCGAGGCAATCATGTCTGTGGTCAAGGCCGCACCAAAGCTACCACTGGCTAAATTAATAATGGTATTGATGCCAGATAGGGTTTTAATCGTTTCTTCGTTCGCGACTACAATTCCTGTGCGAGCGCCTGGTAAGCCAAACTTAGACAAGCTCAGACACACAATGGTGTTGTCATTCCAAAAAGGGCTGGCGGGGGTATAAATTAAGCCAGGAAATGGCAGGCCATAAGCACCATCGATAATTAAAGGCACATTATGGTTTTGGGCTAATGCATCTAGTTGTTCTACTTCATCGTCGGTAATGACATTGCCCGTTGGATTAGTTGGTCTAGACACACAAATAGCACCTGTATTTGGGCCTATATGTAAATCATCAAATTTGACCCTATATTTAAATTGCCGTTGCTCTAACTCATCAATCAAAGGGTGGGCTGCGATAAATAAGTTATCACCAATGCCCGCATCAGCATAGCCAATGTATTCTGGCACCATGGGTAGTTGAATCTGTTTATAACTGCCGTCGTCAAACTCACCAGCCAGCATGTTGAAGAGCATAAAAAATGCAGACTGACTGCCATTGGTCAGGGCAATATTATGCCGGGTGACAGGCCAACCCAGTTTTTTACTGAATAACTCAGCCAACGCATCAATGAGTGCCATATTACCTTGAGCTGGGTCATAACTCCCCAAAAGTTGCCTTACCGCGGCGGGATTGCTCGATAAAATTTGCAGACGTTGCTGCATAATAGCTTCAATTTGTGGAATATTAGCTGGATTTCCACCTCCCATCATAATCGTGTCACGATCACTAGAGAGGGCATTAGTGATGTCATCCATCAGCACCGTGATGCCAGCATTACCACTAAATTTTTGACCAAATGCAGATAATTTCACAGTTTATTTCCAGATAAAATGGGATTCAAGCAAAGCCATGGATGACATCACATAATTACATCACCTGACTAAATCACGCCACCACCCCATGCGGTTTGGGCTTCATCATTCACAGCAGATTACAGGTATTTTTGCCAAAACTCTGCTTTGCCTGTGCCTACAGACAGTTCATAGGCGTTAAAGCCAAACTTACTATAGGACGCCTTAGCAATGAGGTTATTACCAAGTACCTCTAAGGTCACTTTGCAGGCATTTCTGGAGCCCGCATGGGTTTCAACTGCACTTAATAAAGCCGTACTAATGCCCATGCCCCGATACTCTTTTTGTACCCCCAAATCATGAATGTTAACCAAGGGTTGGGCTGCAAAGGTTGAATAGCCCCAGAGGCAATTGGTCATGCCTACGCACTCGTCTCCTACCCACGCTAATAAGCTAAAATTTTGTTGTTGTTGTGGCAAGTCGATTAACAAACGCTGTTTGACCGCTGCTGATAGATCTTCACCACCACCCATATCATCCAGCGCATAGTGACTCAGTTGTTGTATTAAATGGGACATTTGTTGCGCATCTTGATAATCAACTAGGGTAATTGAAATCGGTTTTACATCTGACATGAGTGTTTCCCAAAGGTGTATTAAACAAAGCGAGTTAGCGCATCTATTATAGCAAATGAGCCTAACAGCATGATCAAGGTGTGCCTCTTATTAGCCCAAGGCGGGTGAAACTAAAGTGACCCAAGTTAGTCTGACATTTGCACCAATTCAGACACTTCTAAGCTGCCACCAATCTCAGTGAAGGGACAAGTGATGGTGATCTCTACTGCAGCTTCAATAGATGCTGCTTCGATGATGGTGAAGCCCGACATTTGCGTGCCTGAACCAGAAGAGACAACGCCATCTGGCGCAATATGATGCGTATCTTTTAGAGGGTTCATAGCACTGATAACAGTCTCGCCCAGGGCATTAATCCACTTTATGTATTTATCAAAATGGGCCCGACCCTCTTCTGGCGTTTCTGGTTGGTTACCACCTAAATATGTGATGATGAATTGTGCCATGGTTAAGATTCCTGATTGTTAGCTATTTGTGTACAAGTCTAGCAGATACCTATTTACAGGTCTGCTACACTGCGCCCATGCACAAAAAATTACTTATTATTGCTCACCAGCCGTCTACTAACACCCAACAAATGGCGTCAGCCTTTATTGCTGGAAGTCGCGCTGCAGAAGCTGAAAATGTGTCCATCTCTATGGTGGCGCCTTTGGAGTGCCAACCGAAGCAACTCCTTGATGCTGATGCTGTGCTAATATTTACCACAGAAAATTTAGGTTATATGGCTGGTACCACCAAAGATTGGTTTGATCGAGTTTATTATCCAGTACTAGAGTTAAAGCAAGGACTACCCTATGCCTTAGTGATTCGAGCAGGCACCGATGGAACCGGCACACGAAGAGCGATAGAATCTATTTGTAAGGGTCTGCGTTGGAATTTGGCGCAACCCGTGCTGGTTTGCAAGGGGCCGTGGCAAGAAGATTTCATTCAACCCTGCTTTGAGATGGGCCAATATATGACCGCAGGCTTGGATTTAGGCATACTTTAACGATGCACGTATTTTTATGCTCCAGAGACTCTAACGATACAGGTCATTCAAGCAAAGGCATGAAAAAGCCCACATTGCGGGCTTTTTACTTGGCTTTGTCTTCGCTGTGACTTAACTTTGATTTAGCTTTTGTTTAGCTTAAAACCGCTTGCTCTAAAGCACTTGGCTTAAGGCTTTATCCAAAGTGGCCACCGAACGTTCCACGTTGTGCAATTTATCAAGGCCAAATAGACCCAATCTAAAGGTGCGAAAACCTTCAGGTTCATCACACATTAAGGGCACTCCAGCAGCAATTTGCATGCCTAAAGCCGCAAACTTACTACCGTTTTGAACCGCTGCGTCTTGGGTGTAACTCACCACCACGCCGGGTGCACCAAAACCCTCAGCCGCAACACTTTTAATGCCCTTAGAAGCTAACAATGCCCGCACTGCGTCACCTAATTCTTGCTGTTCAGACTTCACCTTATCAAACCCATAGGCTTCTGTTTCACGCATTACTGCAGCGAAACCAGCGATGGCGTCTGTAGGCACCGTAGCATGGTAAGCATGGCCGCCATTTTCGTAGATTACCATGATGTCACGCCATTTTTTAAGGTCGCAGGCAAAACTTGTACTCGTGGTTGCTTCCAAAGCCACAACACCTGCACCACTCATCATCACCAGACCACAACACGGTGGTCCACTCCAGCCCTTCTGCGGTGCACTAATCAACACATCTACGCCTAAGGCCTTCATGTCTACCCATAAGCAACCTGAAGCAATACAATCTAAGACAAAAATACCACCCACAGCATGAACAGCGTCGGTGACCGCTTTGATATAGTCGTTAGGCAAGATAATGCCTGCCGACGTTTCCACATGGGGCGCAAACACCACCGCCGGCTTGTCACGCGCGATAGCCGCAACAACTTCATCGATGGGTGCTGGAGCAAAAGCTTCTTGATCACCTGTTTGTGCTTGCCGGGCTTTTAGCACGGTAGAGCTTGTAGCAATACTGCCCATGTCTAAAATTTGAGTCCAACGGTAGCTAAAAAAACCGTTACGAATGACTAGGGTTTTTTTACCCGTAGCAAACTGGCGCGCAACTGCCTCCATACCAAAGGTTCCAGAACCTGGCACAATAGCCACTTGGTCTGCAGCGTAAACACTTTTTAACGTGCTAGAAATATAACGCATGTCACCCTGAAAAGACTGGGACATGTGGTTAAGGGCTCGGTCGGTATAAACCACCGAATATTCTAATAATCCATCGGGGTCTACATTGGGTAACAAGCCTGGCATGGTGCCTCCTAAAAAATGATTCGATCTTTAGCCATTATGCGTGGGAAAAATGGCGAATAAAAGCGTTGGTCTGGATACTTAAAAGCCAGTAATGTTAACAGTTAATAGCTTTTATTACAGCGTCTAGTTTAGCGTAATGTCTGCGCTGAATGCACCAAAAACTCCATCAAAGATTTGGCAAAGCCGCGCATCACCCACACCTCAAACTGAGGTTGACCACCCACATCCGCATTTCGAATCACACTCACGCCAATGTGGTTAATGTGACTATGCTGAACTTCACCAATGGCAAACTGCCCTTCGTCAATATCTAGAGGTAAACCCCGAGACAACAAGGCACGGGCATCTTCACCGGTAATGAGTAATTGAGTTTTACCGTAAGTTTGGTCTGTTGCGTATACACCATCGTGATCTGTTAGATCTGAACGCTGAGTGGTTAACAAATAACGATCTCGCCCTGCCCATACCAATCGTTCGTCACCTTGCACAGTAACTTGGCCTTGAGATGGCACCGCCATTCCAGTGAGATGTGCCACTTGAGCATCGACCTTGTCGCAGCCTTCAAGTTGCCACATGTTAGTGGCAATGACATCAATGCTCACTGCAGGGAAAGTTTGTGGCATTTCAAAATGCCCATTTAATGCATTAGCCATTAGCCTTTCACCCTTTCGTTTGTTGGATCAACAAAGTGGTTACTGACCACTTCTACTTCAACGGTTTTGCCTTTGACTGGATAAGCAGCGTAAATGCGCTCGCCAATACGGTCTTTACCACCCCTTAGGAAACCCAGAGCAATAAAATTACCAAGCTCAGGACTATATGTCATTGAACTGACCCAGCCTTGCTTGTCTGCACCCGCAGTAGCGTTGGCATCGGTCACTAATATAGAACCCGAAGCAATCGGTGTGCGAGGATCCACAGATTTTAAGCCAACCAGTTGGGGACGATCTGGATGTACCAAACCCTCTCGGTCTTTTAAGTTTTTACCCACAAACCATTTCTTCTTTGACGCCATACCATCCATGTGCACGTCACCTAGGGTGACTCGACCATCAAGCTCGGCACCCGTAACGTGACCTTTTTCAATACGCAAAGCACCCAGTGTTTCAAGACCATAAGGCACGATATCATGCACTTGACCTGCATCGATAATGGTTTGCCATATATCAGTTGCATGTTCAGCTTCGGCATACACTTCGAAAGCCATTTCACCCGAAAAGCTAATGCGTAATAAAATCAGCTTGGCACCATTATGCTCAGCATGCACGACTCCCATAAATGGGAACGCCTCATTACTAAAGTCTACCGATGGGAAGGCCGCAATTAAAGTTGCTCGAGCATCAGGACCAGCAACAGCCATACCACCCCAACGCTCGCTCACAGAGCTCACACGCACTTTCAATTCTGGCCAATCAATCTCTAAGCAACGTTCCAGATAGGCCATTACGGGACCCGCTTTGGCCGTTGTAGTGGTCATAAAGAAACGATCTTCAGCAAATCGAGAGGTGGTGCCATCATCATAAACAATGCCATCCTCACGCAACATGACACCATAACGAGCTTTGCCTACTTTGAGAGTACTGAACATGTTGATGTAAACGCGATCAAGAAATTCACCCGCATCTGGGCCTACAATTTCAATTTTACCCAAAGAGGTGACATCACAAATACCCACTTTCTTTCGAACGTGAGCCGTTTCACGCTCATAGGCATCATCAATAGTTTCGCCCGCTTGCGGGTAATACTGTGGCCGCATGTACATGCCCGCTTGAACAAATACTGCACCCGCTTGCTCATGCCATTCTTGCATAGGAGTTCGACGCACAGGCTTAAAGTGTTTACCAATTTCGCGGCCCGCAAAACCACCCATAGACACGGGGGCAATGGGCGCACGGAAACGGGTAGTCCCAGTTTCAGCAATGCTCAAACCACGACACTCAGCCATAATGGCGAGTGCGTTAACGTTAGAAGTACGGCCTTGGTCATTGGCCATGCCCAAGGTGGTGTAGCGTTTTAGGTGCTCTACCGACACAAATCCTTCCCGGTGCGACTGAACCACATCAGCGGCCGTGACATCATGCTGAATATCCACCATTTGCTTACCTTTGGCGGGTACACTCCATAAGGGCACAATGTTACTTGTGCCTTCACGGTCTTGAGGGGGAGGCGTCACTGCACCTGCTTCTGCACCAAGTTCAGCACATGCAGCCTTGGCTGCGTCAACGGCCTGAGACACGTTCACTAACAAATTACTTTCGCCTTCTGCTGCGCCGACTGAGTAGGTGTCTGGGGCTTGATCACCCACAACAAAAGCCGCAATCTTTTTATCAAACACTGGGGGCTTGCCACCGTGAGAGGCCATTTGAACTTGTGGTGTCCAACCACCTGAATGAGCCAGCACATCACAAGCAACGCGACGACGATTGGAGACACTTTGGGCATTAGCCGCTAAGTCTGCAATTTCAATGCTACGCACCGCTTGCCAACCTTTCGCTTCGGTGACTACAGCTTGGGTGTGCAAGATGATGCCTCGTGACTGGCAGCCATCCACCAAGGTTTGACTTGGGTACTGGCGACTGTCCACCAATGCAGAGACCTTAATGCCAGCATCAGCGTAATCAAAGGCGGTTTGATAAGCACTGTCGTTGTTGGTAAATACAGCCAACAACTTACCCGTGGCTGTACCATAATGGTTCAACATCCTGCGCGCAGCAGAAGCCAACATGACGTTGGGTTTATCATTGTTACCAAACACTAATGGGCGTTCAATGGCTCCCGCCGCGATGATGATTTTCTTGGCTTGTACCTTGTGGTAATTTTGGCGCACCTTACCATCCACACTTTGATGTGCCGCCAGTGTGTTGCCATCAAAGCGCCCCCAACAAACTGTGCGCGTGAGTACTTTGACATTAGAAGCTGCATGCAGCGCCGCTATTATGTCAGCCCGCCACTCTTCTAAGTTGGCATTTTCAAGGTTATTGGTTTCATTGAGCAACTGACCACCTAGGTCGTTATGTTCATCGAATAAGACGACGCGCAAACCACTTTGGGAGGCACTTAAGGCTGCAGTCAGACCAGCAGCACCACCGCCTACTACGGCCACATCACAAAAGCTGTTAATGCGGTCGTATAGATCTGGGTCGGCCACCTTAGGTGGAACGCCCATACCAGCAGCTGCACGGATAGATGGCTCATAAAACTTGTACCAAAGGGCTGCGGGCCACATAAAGGTTTTGTAATAGAAACCCGCCGAAAATAAAGAGCCTGGTAAAATTGCACCCGCCAAACCATTAACAGACATTAAGTCAAATTTTGGGGATGGGAAACAATTTTGGGAGAACACCTCCAAACCTTGAGTCACAGGTTCCATTGTAGCGCGCGCATTGGGTTCAGCTTTTCCACCTGAACCAATAGTCACCAAAGCACCCGTTTCCTCTGGGCCACTTGAGGTCACACCGCGCGGGCGATGGTATTTGAAGCTACGCCCCACCACTTCTACACCATTAGCTAACAGGGCAGAGGCCACAGTGTCACCAGTGCGAGCAAGCATGGGTTTACCGTCGAAGGTAAAATTAATATGGGCATCACCTAAACGACCTGAGCCATGTCTAAAACCACTCATGATGCAGCCTCCGGATTTTCATGGGGCAAACCCACCCAAGAAATGTCATGGGTTAAGGTGTTACGTTGAACTTTCAACCAAGCCCTGCAACCAAACGCATGATGCCAATATTCAATGTGCTCACCCGCTGGATTATCCCGCTCGTAAACAAATTTATTCCACTGCTCTAGTGGAGCGTCGTTTTCTGGTGTAGCACGAGTCGCATCTTCACCGTAGGTAAATTCGCTATGTTCACGTTCGCCACAATAGGGGCAATTAATTCTAATCATAATTAGTGCGCCTTTGGATATGGACCCATACCTTTTTCATCAATCGCGTAGCCTTTGGCAAAACGATCTAAGGTATAAGCTTTATTAAGTTCGTGGGCTTCGTTATTGGCAATCGTATGCGCAAAACAGTAACCCGAAGCAGGCGTGGCTTTAAAGCCACCATAGCACCAGCCCGTGTTGAGGTATAAACCATCAATAGGACCAACATCAATAATTGGGGAACCATCCATAGACATGTCCATGACTCCACCCCAGTTGCGCAGCAACTTGAGCCGAGATAAACATGGCATCATGGTCAAACCACCAGCAATCACATCCTCAAACACAGGCAAATTGCCCCGTTGAGCGTAGGTATTGTAGCCATCAATGTCACCACCAAATACTACCCCACCTTTGTCAGACTGAGATACATAAAAGTGGCCTGCACCAAAAGTGACAACGCCATTAATTAATGGCTTGTAGGGCTCCGTAACAAAAGCCTGCAGCACATGGCTTTCAATAGGTAAGCGCAGGCCCAGTTTGTCGGCTAACCGACTGGAACTGCCTGCAACAGCCATGCCTACTTTCTCAGCATGAATGTCTCCTCGGCTAGTTTTAACACCGATGATGCGCTCACCTTGTTTAATAAAGTCAATGACTTCACAGTTTTGAATAATGTCTACACCTAGCTGATCAGCGGCTCGGGCATAGCCCCAAGCCACGGCATCATGGCGAGCGTTACCCGCATCGGGTTGTAAAATGCCACCCCACAAAGGAAAGCGTGTGTCAGAACTGCCATCAATAATCGGTTCGCGCTCAAGTACTTCTTCTCGGCTGAGTAATTCAGCTTGGATACCGTTCAAGCGCATGGTGTTGGCTCGGCGAGCAAAGGTGTCATATTGCGATTTGCTATGGGCTATGTTCATAACGCCACGGGGAGAAAACATGACGTTGTAGTTTAAGTCTTGGGCCATGTCGCGCCACAAATTCATGCCATGCTCGTAAAAGGGCGAGTTGCCGTCGAGTAAATAGTTAGAACGCACAATAGTTGTATTACGGCCCACGTTACCGCCGCCAATCCAGCCTTTCTCAAGGATCGCCACATTAGTAATACCGTGGTTTTTCGCCAAGTAATACGCCGTAGCAAGGCCATGACCACCACCACCAATGATAATGACGTCGTAGTTAGATTTTGGCTCTGGATCACGCCACGCACGTTGCCAATGCTTATGGCCTCGTAGCGCGTTCCAAGCGATGTTTAGGGCGTTATATTGGCCCATGTGTGCCTCCGCTGTTATTATATTAGCCACAGTTGACTATGGTGCAGAATTCTAAAGCATACCTATATAGATAGGAACTTTATCTAGTGCTGAAAAAGTAAAATAATTGAGCTGGAGGGTAGAAGGATATATCGACACCCTATGTCGCTTTTGAACACAAAATGACAATAAACAGGATATATTCGACTTTTATGCACTTTGAGACCACTTTATTTTTATTTTGACTAAGCAATTAGTCTAAGACAACTTTGGCAAAGTGCAAACATTATTAAGGTTTTTAACGATGATACTAGCCCCTTTTATGGCCTCCCAATAGCCTCTCAATAGGCTTAAAATACCACCCTAAAAACAGCTCAAAAATAGCCATAAAAACTCGCTTTCAAGACTCACAGTTCAATAAACCTCAGCACTAAGTGGGGGGCTTTCAATAGCTAAGAAACAGCGACGTAAGACCTCTGCAGCAATCACCTCAATACCAGCTCTCAAAATTGTGTCTCTAAAATTAAAACGCTGTATCATTTTAATCAGGATATCAGTAGATAATTGGCTATTTTTCCGACTTAACACCAACAGTGAAATAACCACGTTGCTGACATAATAAAAAATCACTTGTGGTGATACACCACCATCGCCGACTAGGCTTATATAGCGCACAGCGATTTGTTCAAACACCTGGGTAAAGTGCGACTCACCTTGGCACACGTCTTTAATAATAATGGCCAATATTTCAACTCCAGGTGGATGTTCTGGCATCATATAGGTGACCTCAGCGTAAACCACTTTATGACTTAACAAATACACTGCTGAGGCTGTTAAATCTTGCTTTGGGTCTTGATCTTTATATTCAATACAACGGCTTTCGAACTTGTCTATGGCCTTCATAGCATGCACCTCATAGGGTTTTAGGGTGATTATGTTTATGACCCACGGTGAGCACAGTTTCACCATCAGCATCAATTAGGTAAGTACTGCGTAGGGCTTTAAGGTGTTGTTGTATGTACTGCATGTCTTGCACTAGCCGCTTCAGGCCACGCCCCGTTAAACTGGTATAGTGTTTGCCTTCACCAATGTCACAGCTTTCTCCATAAAGCATGAGTAATTCTACTTGCAGGTGTTCCACAGAACTAATGGGTTGCACATTATTGGGTTGAAGTAAGTTAAGGCCCATGATTTTGCTCCTTGTTATTGGTATGACAACCATTAAACAACTTAACAATGGGGAATTAGGGAAGACTTATTGAAGATGTATGGAATAAGTCTGAAGAAATAATGAAGATTATGGATCAACATTAAATGAGACTGGCTGGCAGCCTTATAGAAAAACAAACACCAGAGCCATCCGCTAAATTGGCAACTTGAACCGTACCTTTATGAAACTGAGCAATCGTTTGTACCACGTATAGTCCTAAGCCGAAGTGGCCCGCCCCACCTGCCGAAGCTTGGGTTCTAGATGTCACCATAGACTGAAAGAGTTGATCTGCCTTATCCAAGTCAACTTGATCTCCTTGGTTTTCAACATCGATCACCCAGTCAAATTTATCAGCCCACAAACGCACTTTGATTGAGGTTCCAGAACGGTGGAAATCTCGCGCATTGTCGAGTAACTTATCAAGCGCTTGTTCTAAGCGATAATCTACGGCCTCCACCATGGCCGCTTTTTTGTTAGCCACATACTCAATAACCACGTTGCTGCCAGCCATTTGATGCTGATGTTGGCAATACACAGTCAAAAAGTGATTGACGTCCAGAGGTTCTAGTTCATCATCAGTTAACGCTTGTTCAAGATTTGCAGCTGACGATAATTTAGACAAAATCGACTCAATTTTGTGCAAGCCCCGTTTAGCAATCTCTAGATAACTATTGATCTCTTCATCGAGGGGATAGTCTGACATATTAGCCAGTGAGGTAGAGATCGCATTTAATGGGTTTTTAATTTCGTGGCTTAGTGTGCGAGGCATAGTTGACATAAAGGATTGCTGCTCATGCAACTTAGACACCACATCAGAGAAACTGCGCGCTAAATCTCCGATGGAATCTTCTCGATCTACCTGCCCCACAATTTTACTCGCCACCAGGCGCCCTTCATCGTTGACCATATTGGCTGTTTCTATGCGTAACTTACGCACTCGAAAGGCTAAGCGCCAGAATAAGAAAAACACAATTGAAAAAATAAGCAGAATACCCCCCACACTAAAGAGCACAATATTTTGTAAAGAATTAAGCTGTAATTTTAAGATTTGATCAGTCGATTGCTTCACTAGGACAATGCCTATCACGTTGCCATCCTCCGCCAATACGGGAGCAGCAGTGGCTAAAAAACCACCGCCTCCCAGAGAAGACCAGCGAGCCTGCGCCAAGTCACCCAACTGGGCCGCCTGCAGAAGTTCTGCTTGGGTCTCTGATTCGTTGCCTTCAATGCCCATGGTCATATGTAACAAGAGCATCATGGCTTCTTCTATGACGCTAGCCACGTCCTGCCAAACCGAGGTGCCAACAGGCTCAGCATACTGGCGAAGTTTGACCTGAGATTGAGCCCTTAACTGAAAGTTAGTGTCAAATAAGGCAATATAACTGACCGATTTAGCCAAACGCCCCAATAATTGATTCGCCGCTGAAGAACTGGTGTTTAAAGTGTGAAAGCCCTTGGTAGAACCCATGGACGAGATACCACTTTTAGTGGTCCCATCATAGGCAGAAAAACGCAGTTGTTGCTTTGCATTAATGTTGGCTTTATTTATTTTAATCTCGAGCACATAGCCGTCCAGAGTTGCACTCATGAGCGCTTCAATGGGCGCCGCTTGAAATCGATCCATAGTGTCACGTCGCCAATCAGGACCCACTCTGAAAATAGCCACAAACCCGTCTTGCTGAGGCACCAACACCACGCGCTCAATCGCATCGCGCTGGTTAAGCCATTCCAAACGCACATGGTCTCTTGCACCAAAACCGTTAAGGCTGCCTGTGGCATAGTCTGGGTCCACATCTCGCACCTCAATAAGCCCATAGAGGCTATTATTACGCTCGCCCATAGCAACAGAAAAACCAAAACCATCGTAAAACTGACGCTGAGGAAAGGACACCTTTCTATAACTTTGATCTTGCCAATCTTGTTTCGACCCATCCACGGTCATAGGCGTTGCCAAGTAGGTTTTAGGTAAAGGGGCCCCCTCTGCTAGGGACAAGGTCAGACTTTCTTTTTTGTTGTAAAAAGTATTGGCCACGGAACGGCCAAATTGTTCTTGAGAGATTAACTGCCCTGCATCTAAAAACTGTTTAGCTTCACTGATGAACTGATAGCCAAGCCAAGGTACTGCAGACAGCACTGCGAGCAGGCTCAAAACCTGAAAAGATAACTTAAAGCCACGTTTTCGCCTCAAGACTTGTGCCACTCGTTAAACCTTCCACCGATAACCAAGACCATATTCAGAATCGATGCCATTAAATTCAGGAGCAGCCCTTTTAATTTTTTTCTTTAAGTTTTTGATGTGTGCACTAATGGTGTTTTTTTCAACCACACTAGAGTGTGTGACCTGAGCGAAGCGCTCATAAGTGATAACATTACCCGGCCGCAGCACTAAGGCATGTAACATGTTGAACTCTGTCACCGTAAGATTCAATACAGATTGGCTAGCAAAGGCCACACTTCTAGATAAGGTGTTTAACACGAGGTCTCCCCGCACTAACTCTGTATTAGCGTCATTATTAGGCCGCGATTGATTGTTTGCCAGCATCATCAGTGTGGCTACTTTGGCTGCTAAAAATTCCATACTAATGGGCTTAGATTGATAATCCCAAGCCCCCATTTTTAGGCCCCACACTTTATCAAACTCACCATCACGATCGGTTAAAAACAAGACCGGAAGTCCTGCATGATATTTTACCACCTCACTATAAAGTTCGAACCCACCATCGTAATCACTGCCTAAAATAATGTCTAAAATAAGTAGATCGGGTCGATGACGACTTAAGTGTTCAAGGGCTTCAACTTTGGTGGCAAAAGCGTGGACGGTGTAGAAACGACGACTCAGCAAATTTTCATAATTTGACCTTTGATCATCATCATCCTCAACAATCACTATGGTGCCATTTTTACTCATGCCTGCTCCTTGCTATTAATCGATTGCGCCAATCCAGCGCAATGCTGCACTAGATCCAGTGGCAGAAAAGGCCGCTTCTATGGTTTTTCCTTCACTGTAAATCAACATTGTCACTGGTGAATTAGTCTCAGAAATGGCCTCTAACATAGGGTCTGTCACAGGCCCGTAAAAGACGGCACTAGGTGCTTGTTCGGCCTCAAACACTTGACCCTCTATGATCATTTCTACTCGATCAATTTGGCTGTTAATAATGTAGTAAATGGAGCCGTCTTGGCGGCGGTTAATTTGGAACTCAGTTGAACCAAACCATCCCACATCCATGACCGTTGTGGCATCAGAATATTTATGTGTTAACACCCCTCGTTCAAACACATGGCGCACGGCCCAGTCGCCATAACAATCATAAATAATATGGTCAGAGTGCATTGGTTTTTGACACTGCTTGGGTTGACCAGCAACGCTGCCAACCGAAATTAACAGCAAAAACATCAGTAGCAAAATAATGCTAAGTGCTTTAGGTTGCATAGTCAGTGTTCTAAATTGAGTGCAAAACATAAAGGCTTGGGTACTCTTTTGTAGCCATAGATTTATGGTCAAGTTACCAGTTCACATGTCACACGCCAAGGGGATTCCGCTGGTAGACGCATTAATTCACTGAATCTTCATAGTTAGGCGAACTTCACACCTGCGTTTTAACGATGACTAAACATCTAAACTGATACCGCAGTGAAATAACCATCTTGCCTTCAATGCAAAACCTTTTACTGAGTTTTCATTGAGTTTTTACTGAGCTTTAACTGAGCCTCAAATAAACACTCGTTTAATATAATATAGTATTTAAAATTGCCGGGGCTTAATTTAATAGATAAACGGTTACATCTAATTTCATTGAACCTATCGCAACATTGCATTTATCGTGTCAGTCTAAGACGGGTGTTTCATAAGCCATAAACAAGGCTTGAAGTTGGTGATTCATCGCTTTTATAACCCTTGTTAATTGAATTCATAAAAAATGTGATCTAACTTAACCTAATCTCACTAGAGCCCCAGTCTATTTAAATTGTATCACCATCAGTAAACACTGCTAATTTTTAAGGACATAAGATGACAACCTCTATCATTGCAGGCGCTAGTGGCTTAGTTGGAACCAAAATTCTCCAGCAGCTTTGTGCTCAAAAAAAGAAAGTCATTGCGTTAAGCCGAAGACCACTAGCTAATCTACCGAGCCATGCCAATGAGTTTGTTATTGATTTTGATGAATTAATTAAAGATGGCATACTGCCAGAATGTGATCATGTATTTATTTGCCTTGGAACCACCATTAAAATAGCAGGTAGCCAAGAACAGTTTCGACAAGTTGATTTTGAATACGGCTTAGGCATTGCTAAAAAAGCCAGTGCAGCAGGGGCGAAAACCATAAGCCTTATCTCATCAATAGGTGCAGATAGTTCTTCAAAAAACTTTTATCTAAAAACTAAAGGTGAGCTAGAAGAAGCCATTCAAAAACTCGGCTTTACATCAGTTAATATATTTAGGCCCAGTTTTCTAATCGGCAATGGCGGCAGACCAAGAACAATGTTAGAACATGCGGTCATGAAAATTGCAAAAATAATGGATGTATTTTTTATAGGCTCAACAAGAAAATATAAGAGTGTTGATGCGGCATTATTAGCTAAAACCATGATTTCTAAAAAACATGCTAAGCCAGGAATCAATTACTACTTCTTTGATGACCTTGTGAAATAAAACCATACTAAATTAATTCATGGCTTTTATTTGGCTATGTATAAACACCAAAGATTTTTAAGCAGCTTCAAGCACTTTTAAGCACTTTTTTCATGAGATAAAAAGAGCACCCAATTCAAATGGAATCATACATTTATGATCAAGAAAATCACATTGACCATAGTTACCCTTTTATTTCTTTTGAGCCTAGGGGCTTATCTATTTTACCATACCAGTGATCAATTTGGTGCGGACCTTGATCCAGCAAGTTTAAAGCCTTACCAAGACTCCGAGCAATTCAACGGCACACTCTTTAGCAACACAATAGCATGGCCGTCCAGAAAGCGAAGCTTTAGTAGAACGATGGGCTGGTTACAGGAAGTTTTGTTTAGTGACGCCCAAATGCGTCCTGATAAGCCCGTAGAAATACTACCTGTGACCCCGAAAACTCTTCTTGAGCCAACTAAAGACACTCGCATCGTTTGGTTTGGTCATTCCACTTTTTTTATGCAAGTGGGTCAAATGAATCTATTATTTGACCCCATGTTGACGAGTACCCCTGCGCCCCACCCTATGCTGGCCGGCTCTCGGTATAGTGAAAAACTACCCATTAGCATTGAAGATTTGCCTAAAATCGATGCTGTCCTCGTGTCTCACGATCATTACGATCACCTGGACATGGTGTCCATCAAACAACTCGCGACTAAAGTGGGGCACTTTTATGTTCCTTTGGGCTTAGGACTGCATTTACAACAATGGGGCATAGCCACTGAGCGCATTACTGAATTAGATTGGTGGCAAACTGCTCAACTGGGAGCAAGTGAATTTACCTTAACCCCTGCGGAGCATTTTTCAGGGCGCCGATTTGATACTCGCAATAAAACCTTGTGGGGAGGCTGGGTGGTTGAGAACCAGTCACAGCGTATCTTTTTTTCCGGTGATAGCGGCTATGGGCCTCACTTTAAAGAAATTGGGCGTCGCTTTGGAGAGATCGACATCGCCTTTTTAGACACGGGGCAATACAACCGCCGTTGGGCTCGTGTGCACATGACACCCGAGCAAGGCGTGCAAGCGGCTATTGATGCTAAGGCAAAAGTCATGATGCCTATGCACTGGGGAGCTTTCACACTGTCTTTGCACGACTGGAATGAGCCTCCAGAGCGGGCCTTGGCAGAGGCTAAACGGCTAGGGCAAGCCATTGTGGTGCCACAAATTGGTGAAATGTTGCAGCTTAATCAGCTCAAGCAGCCCAGTGGCTGGTGGCGTGACGATTAGATCGCAGGTCAGCACCCTTTTAGCCAACAACAAGGCTACACGGCTCCAAAGTTTTCCAACAATAGTTCCACAAAAATTTGGGCTAAAAAAAAAGACGCCCTACCCAATAGACCGTCTTTTTCTAACAATAGTGGTGGGTGATGACGGGTTCGAACCGCCGACCCTCTGCGTGTAAAGCAGATGCTCTCCCAACTGAGCTAATCACCCACATTCGCAATTCAACGCAGTCAAAACTGCTGCTAAATCCGAGCGAACATTATAAGGTAATGGCATCTTAGGTCAATGATTAAATAGTGTTAATTTTTTACCATCTGCAAGGGCTGATAATTCCCTCATGGCAGGCTATAATATGGCCAGTTTACAACTTAGGCCTTCATGCCCCCAATCATTAGGATTTTTCCATGGTCATTAAACCTCGCGTTCGCGGCTTTATGTGCATTACCTCCCATCCTTTAGGCTGCGAAGCCAATGTGCAAAGCCAGATCGATTATGTCACCCAACAGGGGACTATAGAGGGCGGCCCCAAAAAGGTACTCGTCATTGGTGCATCAACGGGCTACGGCTTAGCCTCACGCATTACTGCAGCCTTTGCAAGCCAGGCAGACACTTTGGGTTTGTTTTTTGAAAAAGAAGGCACCGAAAAAAAGCCCGGCACCGCGGGTTGGTATAACTCTGCAGCCTTTCATAAAGCCGCAGAAGCCAAAGGCCTATACGCTAAAAGTATTAATGGTGATGCCTTTTCTGATGCCTTAAAACAAACCACCATAGACACCATTAAAGCAGACTTAGGCCAGATTGACTTAGTGGTTTATAGCCTCGCCTCACCTCGCCGCCAACATCCTAAAACGGGTGAAGTGCATATGTCTACGTTAAAGCCCATTGGTAAAGACGTGATTCAACAAGGGGTAGATACTGATAAAGGCATCATCAAGGAATTTGCCATAGAGGCAGCTAATCAAGATGAAATTGATAATACCGTGGCTGTTATGGGTGGCGAAGATTGGCAAATGTGGATTAGCGCGCTCAGTGATGCCGGGGTCCTGGCCAGTGGCTGTAAAACCACAGCCTTTACCTATGTGGGCGAGCAAATAACCCGAGACATATATTGGGACGGCACCATTGGTCAAGCTAAAAAAGATTTGGATCTAAAGGTGGTGGGTATTCGCAAGCAAATGCAAGCCATTCAGGGCGATGCTCGTGTATCTGTCCTTAAAGCTGTCGTGACTCAAGCCAGTGCGGCGATCCCAGTCATGCCCCTCTACTTAGGTTTGTTATTCAAGGTTATGAAAGCAGAAGGCACCCACGAAGGCTGCATTGAACAAATAGACTTGTTGTTTCGTGAAAGTTTGTACGGCACTCAACCTTACCAAGATAATGAAGGGCGTTTGCGCGCTGATTACAAGGAAATTGAACCCCATGTACAAACTGAAGTGGCAACGCTTTGGTCTAAAATCACAGATGAAAATTTGTTTGAAGTGAGTGACATGGCGGGTTACAAAGAAGAGTTTTTACGTCTATTTGGGTTTGGTTTAGAGGGTGTAGACTATGAGGCAGACGTTAACCCTGAGGTCAATATCACTCATCTTATTAGTGCATAACTGCACCTGATAGGCCCGTTATCAGCAACCTTATAATTAGGACTGGGATTAGGCCTATGATGAGGCCTAAGAAGAGGCGTAAAGCCTCATCATAGGGGCATAGGCCAAGGGTTAACCTAAGCTTGCGTTTTTCTATGTTAGCGGTTCAAGTGTTTAATAAAAATACTTACGATCTTCCAAAGCCCCATATAAATGCGCAACCTCTTCGGCATAACCGTTATAGATTTGCGTGCGTTGGCGGCCAAAGCCACCAATAACGCGTTCTGTTTTTTGCGACCAACGAGGGTGGTTGTGGTGCGGGCTAACATTGGCGTAAAAGCCATACTCTCTCGAATTTTGCTGCCACCAAGTGGTTTTTGGCATGTCTTCGACTAGTTCAATGCGCACAATAGATTTGGCATATTTAAAACCATACTTCCAAGGTAACACTAAGCGAATGGGTGCGCCTGTTTGCTGCTCTAATGGCTGGTCGTAGATACCGGTGGCCAGTAAAGCTAATGGATTCATGGCCTCAGCAATGGTTAGCCCTTCGGTGTAAGGGCCGCCAGCCCAGTTTGCATTAGGCATTTGGGTTGCATCATTCACGGTAGTAAAGCGCACATACTTAGCGCGGCTATTGGGTTGCGCAGCGGCAATGACCTTGTGCAAAGGGATACCGTTCCAGGGAACTACCATTGACCAAGCTTCAACGCATCTAAAGCGGTGCACATGGGATTCTATGGCGAACTCGCCATATATATCAGCTAAATCATAAACCCCCTTCTTATCAGCTCCTGCACCTGTTATTTCAACTGACCAAGGTGAGGTAATTAAGGTTTTTTCAGCTTCAGACGGGTCACTTTTGTCAAACCCAAATTCGTAGTAGTTGTTATAACTATTAATGGTTTTTAAAGGCGTGGGTTCAAGCAATTCAGGGGCATTCGAGTCCGCCGCTAGCAAGGGGCCATTGCAAGCCATTGCTGCCATGGCAGACAAGCCTGCCCCAATGATCTTGCGACGGTTGCGAAAATCTTGTTCAGAAGTGATGCGAGAAGTTGGGATAGGTATCATTTGTCGGCCTTGTTAGCGAAATATAGCTAAGTTAATGGTTATACGTTTGCGCTAGAACCATGGATTCAAACCTTTGTTTTTAGTCCTAATCCGTAAATCACTTGCCAGTCGCAGTTAACCCGAGCACTTTTCCAACAGTGGCGTTCCAATTGGATGTGCATTCAGGACCACAGCGGGCCGCCCAACGCGGGAGAATAACCTGATGCGCAATGGTATCACGTTTATCAAGATCAGCTTTAGACGGCTTTACTAACACCATGTTGCCGAGTTCACCAAGGCCGCAGCTAACACCTGTTAAACACTCAATGGCTATATCGTCCTCAGTGGCTGTTTCTGCCCACATACGCTGATTTAGAGCCTCAAGTTCACGCTTTAATAAATTTTGCTGCGCGTTTGACAAAGCATTCCATTTATCTAAGTTAAAAGCACCAAAGGCCAGACCCCAGCCAACCCTTAGAGTAAATGCATGGCTCGCTACTTTATACCACTGTCCCGTATAAGCAGACATAGTGCCGGTTATAGCACAATCTAACACACCCTTAGTGAGTGCAGCATTGACTTCTAAAAATGGTACAACCACTGAAGTGCCCCCTACCCCTTCTACAAAATCACTCAAAGTGGTTGAGTAGACCCGTATACGTTTACCCTTTAAATCTGCAATCTTAGTCACTGGCGTATTGCACCACAATGTCTGACTTGGAAACGGGTACAACATCATTAACTTGGCATTGTAAATGTTTTGAAAAGCCCGATCTAAAGTCGGTCGGTAGGCATCTGATACCAGTTTTAACGTTTTTAGATCTTGCGATAAAGCTGACAAATCTGCCCCCTCAAAAATAGCATTATCAGCCGCCACATAGCCTGGCAGACCAAATGCAAAATCAAAGACGCCATTCTTAACTAAGCGCATAATTTCGAAGCCTTTAAGGTCTAAGGCGGTTTGTGGTTTGATTTCACCGATAATGCTGCCACCCGAGGCTTGAGCGATATGTTGGTTCCAAAATGGACCTTCATGTTTTTGATAATTGGTCAGATTATGCCAAGTACCAACCGCCTTGATAATGGCAGTGTTTTGTCCCCAAGCAGTCCCATTAACTAGCACTAACAGCATAGACCACAATACATTCAATGCGGCTTTTTTCATTTTTAGTTAACCATTAAGTCCGGTAAAGCGGTGACGATACTTGGAAATACAGTGATGAGCACGACTGCCAACATAATGAGCATAAAGAATGGCAGCGCCGCGCGAGCTATGTATAAAATATTCTTACCACTGAGTGCTTGAATGACAAACAAGTTAAATCCAACAGGCGGTGTTATTTGGGCCATTTCTACCACGAGAACAATGTAAATGCCAAACCATAACAGATCGATACCAGCTTGTTGCACCATTGGCAAAACCACTGAAGTGGTTAACACTACAACAGATATACCATCTAAGAAACAGCCTAAAATGACGAACAAAAAGGTGAGGTAAACCAGCAACATGTAGGGGGATAGTTGCAAGGTAGCGATCATTTCAGCCAACATGCGAGGTAATCCTAGAAACCCCATACTAATCGTTAAAAAGGCAGCCCCTGCAAGAATAAGCGCTATCATACAAGAGGTCTTAACCGCTCCCATCAAACTTTCGTTAAAACTTTTGGTGGATAATGTGCCCGAGATCAAAGACAGGATTAAGGCACCAGCTACGCCAAAGGCGGCGGCCTCTGAGGGTGTGGTGAGTCCTGTATAAATAGACCCCAAAACAAATATGATGAGGCTTAACACGGGGATTAGATTGCGTATCGCTTTGAATTTATCAGCCCAAGTAAAGTGTCTAGTATCTTGTGGCACTGATTTTGGGCTAAGCTTAGCCCAAAGCGCGGTATAGCCCATGAATAAAACCACCAGTAACAATCCAGGTACGGCCCCTGCCATAAATAATCGTGCCACTGAAACTTCTGCGGCGACGCCATATACGATCAAAATAATCGATGGTGGTATCAGTAAACCTAGGGTACCCGAACCTGCCAAAGTGCCAATGGCCATCCTTGTATCATAACCACGCTGTTTTAATTCAGGCAGTGTCATGCGACCAATCGTTGCGGCAGTAGCAGCGGACGATCCAGACACAGCAGCAAAAATACCGCAGCTTAATATATTAACGTGAAATAACTGACCAGGGAATTTGCTCAGCCATGGTGTAAGACCTTCAAATAGATCTTCAGACAGGCGAGTACGAAACAAAATTTCTCCCATCCAAATAAATAGTGGTAATGCGGTGAGGGCCCAACTAGAACTAGCCCCCCAGGTAGTGGTGGCAAAAATAAGACCAGAAGCGTTATTGTCCAGCATGACCATGGTCAACAAACCCAATAACATAAGGGTCAATGAAACCCATAATCCAGCCGCTAATAAAACAAATAATACGACCGTTAAGATGCCCGCAATTAAAAGAGGATCCATTACACTTCCTCCAAATTGAGCTCGTCTTCATAATCTTGATAACAGGGCTTTGCCCCGCGCAGAACCCGTATTAACTCGTCCACTAAGGCAATATTAAAAATCAACATGCCTAAGGACATACTCGATTGTGGTATCCATAGAGGTATGGGTAAATAACCCACAGAGACGTCTTTAAACACCCATGATTCATATACCATATAGCCTAAATGCCACGACATTAACGTTGCCAAGCCTGATCCCACAGCTAGAACAAGAAATTCCTGCCGATGCCGCTGGACCCTAGATAATCGCTGAATGACCAAACTAACACGGATATGTCCACCTTTTTTAAGTGTATAAGCCAAACCTAAAAAGCTTGAGGCTGCTAAAAAGAAACCCGACAAATCATCAGTTGATGGCACAATATAGCCCATCCAGCGAGACACAATTTGGACTAATATAACCAAGGTAATGGCCACAATAAAGAATCCAGCTAAGGCCCCAGAAAAGGCATATAAACCATCTAAAAAACGCCGCATATTAAATCTCTATAATAATAAAAAGAGCAACTGAATTGTTTTTCATATCAATTCAGTTGCTTGAGTATGGCTATTACTACTTTTGATATTCAGCCATAATTTTAGCACCTGAGGCACCTGCTTCTGCGGCCCATTCAGCTGCCATAGTAGAGCCAATGGCTTTTAATGCCGTTTGTAATTCTGCACTTGGCTGCACTACAACCATGCCATTTGCACCTAAACTTTCGGTTTTAATGCGTGTTTCTTCAACTGCCATTTCCCAACCACGGGTTTCAGCTTTGCTAGCAGCAGCTAATACCGCTTTTTGAACATCCGCATCCAAACGCTTAAAAGCCTTGTTATTCACAAACACCATATTTTTTGGTATCCATGCCTGCACATCGGTGTAGTGACGCACAAAATCCCATGCTTGGCTACTGACACCAGTTGATGGCGAAGTAATCATGGCGTTAATAATGCCAGCCCCAAAGGCTTGAGGAATTTCAGGTACTTGTACCGTAGTCGGAGTAGATTCAAGTAATACAGCCAAGCGAGAAGTAGTAGGCGAATAAGCTCGCATTTTCAAACCCTTTAAATCAGCAATACTGCTAATTGGATCCTTAGTATAAAAGCTCTGCCCGGGCCAAGGAACGGCATATAATAACTGTAGGCCATTACTGGCCATAACATCTTCAACAGCACTGCGAGAAGCATCCCAAAGATCTTTAGCTTGGCTAAAATCTGAGGCTAAAAAAGGAATATTGTCTAACTTAAAGACTGGATCATCATTACCCAAAACACCCATGAACATTTCGCCAATAGGTACTTGTCCTGTGCGCACGGCACGATGAATTTCTGGGTGCTTAAATAACGATGCACCCGAGTGAACAACAATATCTAATTCGCCGTCAGTGGCTGCCTTAACGTCAGCGGCAAAGGCCCGAACATTAATTGTTTGATGATAGCCATCGCCATAGGGAGTTGGCATATCCCATTTCGTAGCCGCTGTTGCGCTGGTTGCAGCTAGCAAAGTGACAGCCGTAACTACTGTGGTAAGCAGGCCATTATTTGATTTTATTTTGATACTCATATTTATGCTCCAAAGGGTTAAAGCACAGACCATGTAAACCGCTTACTATGCTCTGGCTAAATAACTTCATTGCAAGACACGTGCCTGATGTCAATTAGTCTCTAAGTATTTGTTTATATGCACTATTAAAATTAATCTAACTTATAAGGCCGCTTAAAATGACAGCAAATGAGTCATAAGTGACTAATAAAAAAGTTCAAACGAGTCACTTTTAACCCATGTCAAAAACAAATCTAAGGTCTGCTCAACTGGTGTTTCCTCATTCTGAGGTAGAGTTTTTTCCGAGGAATATTTAACGCTTTTGCAGTACGCTCCAAATGGCCCTGGTTCTGCAGCAAAGTGGTTTCGATCAACCCCTTCTCGAACTCGTCCATTTGCTCCCCTAAACCCCCTTTACTTGATAAGTTCGAGGGCTGAATATCACCAGATCCTGGAGCAAAAAATGTCAAACCCAGCGCCCAGCGCTCTGCTTCATTGTTGATTTCGCGGACATTCCCATGCCATTCTCTAGTTTGAAGAGCCTGCAACTGTAAAGTATGTAGGGTTGGGCAAGGGAGATTATATTTTTGTGCAGCTAGTTCGGCGAAGTGCCTAAACAATAAGCCCACGTCCTCTTTTCGCTGCGCCATACTAGGCAACTCAATGTTGGTTACATTGAGCCGATAATAAAGATCTTCACGAAAGTCTCCTGCATCTGCTGCTTGTCTTAAATTCAATTTACTAGCAGCAATGACACGCACATCTAAATGAATAAGTTCGTTACCACCCAAGCGTTCTAAACATCGTTCTTGCACAACTCGCAGAAGGCGCACCTGCAAATGGGGTGGCATACTTTCGACTTCGTCTAAAAAAATAGTGCCCCCATTGGCATATTCTAATTTACCAATGCGGCGTTTTTGAGCCCCAGTAAAAGCACCTGCTTCGTGTCCGAATAATTCACTTTCAATCATAGACTCAGACAGTGCGCCACAATTTAGCGCTACGAATGGTTTTTTTGCTCGGCTACTAAAATCATGTAAGCAATGAGCAACAACTTCTTTACCCGTGCCAGTGGCACCATTAATAATTAAATCGACATCTAACTGAGCGAGCTGCAATACTGATTGACGAATACCCTGCATGACCTCACTATGCCCCAATAAACGATGTTCAATTTCATGTTTTTCCGCTAGGGATATGCGCAGGGCTCGGTTTTCTAAAACTAACTGGCGTTTTTGCCATGCTCGATGAATGGTGTCCATCTGTTTTTGTGGATCATCCGTTTTTTCAAGAAACTCATAGGCCCCAGATCGAATAGCCTTAATAGCTATAGCGATATCTGCATGGGCGCTAAATAAAATAATAGGAATCTCTGGATCAATCGCTTGTACCGCCTCTAGCACCGACAGGCCATCCATTTTAGGCATGCGCAGGTCACACACAATGACGCCCATCCATTTTTGGTTACAAAGTGCTAAAGCATCCATAGGATGTTCAAAATCTAAGCCTTCATAACCTTCAAGGGAAAGAGTTTGGCAAAAGGATTGTCTGACCGATTGCTCATCATCAATCACCAACACTTGGCCTAAAAAGGTTGCATTACTCATGACTTAATCTCTGCTTGAAAATGACTATTGTGGGGTAGACGCAAAGAAAATATAGCACCTTTCATAGGATGTCGAACGACGGCAAGTTGGCCACCAAAATCCTGTATAATATTGTAAGAAATAGACAACCCTAAGCCTAAGCCTTGGTCGACCTCTTTGGTCGTAAAAAAGGGGTTGAACACCTGTTCATATAACTCTGGCGCTATGCCTGGTCCATTATCTGCAATACGCAATTCAATTTGACCTTCGCTATGCAAACATTCAATGGTTATTTTTTTTGTGTGTAGATTATCTGCTACGGCGTCCAATGCATTAGACATGAGGTTCAAGACCACCTGCTCTAATTGTATTTGCTCTGCCATCACCATGTTATTTTCAGATGGCATGTCCACTACTATTTCTGTGCTGTGCGTTTGAGAGTGACTTTGTAAAAGTGTTAACACATGGTCCACAACCTGATTTAAACATACGGTTTGAATACTATCTCTGCGTTTGCGCGCCATCGATTTAAGCCTTGCTATAATACTTGTTGAGCGCTTAGTTAAAGATGATATCTGCTCAAAATTAGCCTCTGCTTCATGCGCTCGACCTTGTTGTAGCAGCCTCACTCCATTATGTGCATAATGGCCGATTGCAGTCAGGGGCTGATTAATTTCATGTGAAATACCAGCTGAAAGTTGCCCTAGGGCTGCCAGCTTACCTGCCTGCACTAATTCGGCCTGTTTTTCAGTCAATTGGTCCCGAAAACTCCGCAGAGAGTTAGCCATCGTACCAATTTCATCACGTCCTTTTACTGGCACCGACTGCTGTAAATTACCGGCTGCAATAATACGCATGCTGCCATCCAATATTCTAATACGTCCAACAAGATGCTTTGCAACATAAAGCCAAACAATTAATATGCTCAACATTACACTGGCAAGACTAGTCGCTATCATTAAGCGATTACCCTGAGCTATGGCATTATTTGATTGCGCTACCGCTTGCATCGATGCCTCTCGCACAGCAGTAACATGAGTACTGATGTAATCATTAAAACTTGCTAACTGTATTTCCAGACTGGTTAGAAGTTGTTCACCTGCTTCAAATTGCAAGCGTTCCTGACGCCGAAGCTCAAACATATTTAAATCACGCTGAACAAAGTAAAGCACCTCATCCACCCTAACCCGAAGCTCTGAGAAACCCTTAACCAAGCTCATGTTATCAATGTACTGAACGATACTCAGGTTAAGTTCATCAGCCTGAATTGCTGTTGCTATGAGAGAGTCTGGGTCGGGTAAGTGATGGGCTCGCCCAACCAGATTAACCAGCAAACTGGTATCTGCCTTTAACCGAAAGAGGACCTGTAAGTCAGTGTTTAATTGAGCAATGGTGCGCTCTCCCTCACGCTTGATCACAATACCAGAACTGGGAATGTCTTCATTGAATCGACTTCTGATATATTTTTGTGTTTTATCTATCAAAGGATCTATGTCTGCCAAAAATCCACTAACAGCCCAACGCAAACCCTGACTTTCAGCTTCTTTATCCATTTTAAGCTTGAGTTGCTGGAGAATATTTTGGTTGAGGGCGTTAAGGGTTTTAATCACACCTTGCAATTGATCGTCTAAGCTCACTTGACGATCAGTCATCGCTGACCTTGCCAGATGGATCTGAGGCAGCACACTGGCAATGGCTTGAGTTCCTTGATTTAACTGTTGCCAGAGCAACTTCCTCGATTCAGAATCTTGCACTGCCATAAGTGCTGGGGCTAGGGAGGTAATGGTTGCGGCTTCAGTACTTAACTTCACCATTGAACCCAGTGAAGGGATGTCTTGCTCAACGACAGATTTTAGTTGATTACCTAATTGATTATGCAAAGACCAACCAATGACACTGGTAATTAGGGTCAAAAGACTTAGAACACCAAAGGCAGTAAATAATCGATCACGAATACTGTGACCGCGAAATATTTTCATTATAAAGGCAAGTCATTAAGTAAGAATAGAGTGGATGAGGTAAGTTAACCCAAATACACCGCTGAATGCTAGGGTATGGCTGGCAATAACACTTTATTTAAGGCACAAAAAAACCGCACATGAGCGGCAATTGTTTTCTGAGCGTTGTGGAAATGGCGGAACGGACGGGACTCGAACCCGCGACCCCCGGCGTGACAGGCCGGTATTCTAACCAGCTGAACTACCGCTCCGCATTATATTACTGCTCCCAACGTACACTTGGTGGGTGATGACGGGTTCGAACCGCCGACCCTCTGCGTGTAAAGCAGATGCTCTCCCAACTGAGCTAATCACCCAACGTACTAAGTGCTATTTATTTTCTATTTTAAGCCAAGTTCAAGGGTGGCTTAAGAAAATAAATGGCGGAACGGACGGGACTCGAACCCGCGACCCCCGGCGTGACAGGCCGGTATTCTAACCAGCTGAACTACCGCTCCGCATTTCCCGCGAGCAAACCGTATTCGGTGTTGCCTTTAGAAGAAGCGCATTGTAAAGATTTCTTCAGCCGTGTCAAATGTTTAGGCGAAAAAAAACAATATTTCTTTATACTGGTTAAAAACCATACAGCTTTATAAATAAATAGGCACCAACGCCATATTACTTGGAACCTAATACCATATGTACTAGTCTTAGTGGGTGAACTAATGTGTTCTTGTCGACTACCATGTAAAGGATCTGCCCATGAAACCATTTCTCATTGCTTTATATTTAAGTTTGAGCGTTTTAGTTACTGGCTGCGCCGTTAGCCCTCAAACGATTACCATAGTCCCTCAAACAAACCTCTCTGGGCCTTTTTATGGGCAAGGGCGAACGCTTACCATTGAGGTAGACGATCGTCGCGCTAGCCGTGTTTTAGGCAGCCGTGGAGGAGTCTACGAAAGTTCAAGTGTCATCACCATTGCCAACGATATCAATACTGCCCTGCGACTCGCTGCGCAATCGTCTGCAACCCAGTTAGGATTTGATGGGTCTAGTTCTGCTGCACCGGCACAACTCACTCTGGTGCTTGAAGAACTTAATTATGAGACTGTCACAAAAAGCCTCATCCACACCATTAGCCTAAACGCTAAAATCACCCTCATTACCAGGGTTGGTGGGAGCAGCCATACGGGCCATTATCAAACTGAGAACAGTCATCAATTTTCACAGTTGCCCGATGCCCAGAAGAATCAACAAATCATCAATGAAGTGCTCAGTACCACGCTTGAACGAGGCTTTAGTGACATCAGCTTGGCCAACTTTTTGGCCAAGAATTAAGCTTCACGTCTAGGATTAACTTGTTAACGTTTTATGGCCTAGATGGATTATGCTTTTTTAAAATCTAAAGCCACAGAGTTAATACAATAGCGCAGGCCGGTGACGGGGGGTCCATCTGGAAAGACATGACCTAAATGAGCCCCACAATCATCACACATGACTTCAGTCCGCCTCATACCGCTGCTTAAGTCTACTTCTTCTTTAATGGCGGGGCCGTGGGTAGGGGCACTAAAACTAGGCCAACCACAACCTGCATCAAATTTAGATTGGCTTGAAAATAACTCTGCACCACAACAGTGACAATGATAATGGCCATTCTCAAAGTGCTGATCATAGGCCCCTGTATAAGGCCTTTCAGTGCCTTTTTGACGACACACTGCAAAAGCTTCAGGGCTTAATTCTTTTTGCCATTGCGCTTCAGTCTTAACCGGCCCTGACTTGCTATTGTGATTATCGGCCATGATGGTATTCCTTTTAAGTGGGTAAATAATGGGTAAATAGTGATTGCATCGTTGCTAGTGGTCAAATAATACTGTTTGATGACGCCTTTATCGGTTTATAAAGAAATTTTTTCACGTAAGATAAGTTATCATTATCAAAATAGTTTTGAGTTAACCTATATGAGCATGATACGCAAATCACAAAAATTGATAAACGTATGTTATGACATTCGTGGCCCAGTGCTGGAAGAAGCCAAGCGCCTAGAAGATGAAGGCAGCCGCATTATTAAACTGAATATTGGCAACCCTGCTCCTTTCGGTTTTGAGGCTCCAGAAGAAATTGTGCAGGATGTCATTCTAAATCTGCCTAATGCCCAAGGTTACTGCGATTCTAAAGGCCTATTTGCGGCTCGTAAAGCCGTTATGCATGAAAGTCAGCGAAAGAACATCAAGAACGTCACCATAGAAGATATTTATATCGGTAATGGTGTTAGCGAACTCATTGTTATGGCCATGCAGGGTCTTTTAAACGAAGCTGATGAAATGCTCATCCCAGCTCCCGACTACCCCCTTTGGACCGCTGCCACATCTTTGTCTGGTGGCACACCTGTGCATTATCGCTGTGATGAGGACAATGGCTGGCAACCCGACCTTGAAGATATGGCTGCCAAAATTACTGATCGCACGCGCGGCATTGTGGTGATTAACCCGAATAATCCCACCGGCGCCGTTTATGACCAAACCACCCTCGAAGCCATTATTGAATTAGCACGCCAACGTAATCTAATTATTTTTGCTGATGAAATTTACGATAAAATTCTCTATGACGACGCTAAATTTATCCCTATGGCAAGTTTAGCTGATGACGTCTTGTTCATGAGCTTTAATGGTCTATCAAAAACCTATCGCGCTGCAGGCTTTCGTTCTGGCTGGGTAGTATTATCCGGTGCCAAACTTAAAGCTAAAGACTACATTCAAGGCCTCGACATGCTGGCCAGCATGCGCCTGTGCTCTAACGTGCCCAGCCAGTATGCAATTCAGACTGCGCTGGGTGGTTATCAAAGTATTCAAGAGTTAATTTGCGATGGCGGCCGATTGAAGCGCCAACGCGATATGGCTTGGCAAATGTTAGATGCCCTGCCTGGCGTCAGTTGTCATAAACCAGAAGGCGCCTTGTATCTATTTCCTCGTTTAGACCCAGAAGTCTATGCTATTCAAAGTGATGAACAATTTGCCTTTGATCTATTGTCACAACAAAAGGTTTTAGTGGTTCAAGGTAGTGGCTTTAATTTGCCTGACAGTCAACACTTTCGTATTGTATTTCTACCTTATGAAGAGCAACTCATTGAAGCGGTTGGTCGCATTGCAACCTTCTTAGGAACGTTGCGCAACTGAGACTCAGACTGAGGTTAATTAGTGCGCAACGCTGGCCTGTTTTGGATTACCCAGAGGGTAAAGTACGAGATCATGAAAACCACAAATGACTGGCACCAAGCCTGCCATTTCTTGGTCTAACTGGGGGTCACCCGAATCCACCAACAATGGGCGTCCTTGCAAGGCTTTGAGTTTGGTTTTAGTGGCCACGATGTGAATATTAATCAAGCCTAATTGTTTGATTAATGGCGCACTGAGTTGTTGATTACCACGGCCTAATATATGCCCCTGCCCCCCAATTAAGGTAATAAAAAGTTGACTTGCATGATGCTTGGTTAAAGTGAGCAATTGTTGCGCGGTCACATCACTTGCAATCACTTGCCCATCTTCAACTACGTCAACTCCCAACAGACTATTGGCTAAGCCTAAATAATCCATTACCGCCGCAATCGTTGAGCCAGAGCCCATAATATATCGGACTCCAGGGTCCATGAGTTCTTCAATATGAGCGGCGATGTCATCAAGCACTAGGGCCTCAACTTCTTTAGACCCAGGCTTTGCACTGTCCTTGGTGGCCTGCATGTACTGATGTGATTCTGGCACTTGTAATTCACCGTAATACCGGGCTTTTACTCGACCTGCACGAAACTCCTGTTCATCGATGTCACGCACTTCTTGGCTGCGTAGGCTCACCAACTCACCCCTTATTAACTGAGCAATCACCTGCCCTGCTGCCAAGGGGGTAATGCCATAAACCCCTGAGTGAATTTTTACTCCAGCTGGGATACCCACCACAGGCACTTGGTCACCAATCGCTGACAGTAAGTCTCTGGCTGTGCCATCTCCACCCACAAAAACCAGCAAGTCGACCCCTTGTGTTAACAACATTTGCGCTGCTGAAATGGTGTCTGCAGCGCTTGAAGGCTGAGTTTTAGCTTTACCAACCACCTCAGTCTTTAAACCTGCGGACAAGGCGCAATCGGCTCCCATGTCACCGCCAAAGGCATACACACACACGTCTAAAGTGGCTACCTCAGCTAAGGCCTGCAGACAGCGTGCGTTGGCTTTGGGAATGGCCCCAAGAGCAAGAGCTTCAGAGGCTACGTCATCACTACCTTTTAAAGCCACACTGCCACCTAATCCAGCCAAGGGGTTAATGATTAAACCAATGTTAAACGTCATTTAATGTCTCTCTTGTTCAATACTAAAACCCAAACCGTGCATCATGTCTTCACTCTTAGCATGAGTGATTCCCTGCAGTGTGAGGCTAGAAAATTCACGCCTCACTGGATAATTTTTGCGCAGTAAATCAAAGTCATCACCTTGACGCATGCGTGTGTCATCTTGCATTAACGGATAAACCTGGCTGCACGCAAGAGCGAGTATCTCTTGCACACTTGTATCTGCTTTGATGAATAACTCAGCTAGGTCTGGCTTCGGTATTAAGGGGCCTAACTTGTGTTTAACTTCAATACCAAAGTGTTCACACAAAGCCTGATAAATCATATAGGTACCGCGCATTTTTCCTTCTAAAGAATGGCCTGCTATATGCGGTGTCACGCAATGAGAATAGTCAAATAAACTTTTGTCTATGTGAGGTTCGTGATGCCAAACATCCAAAAATAAATGTAAATCATGCCGCTGTTGCTGACGTGCTAAAAGCGCCTGCTGATCAACCACTTCACCTCGTCCAGCGCTAATCAATACGGTTCCTTTAGCTAAATTTTTGATGCGTTCTTGGTGCAGCAAGTTTGCTGTGGCATGCACACCCGTTTTAGTCAGTGGCGTATGCAAACACACAATTTGGCATCGACCTAGCAACTCATCTAATTCAACAAAACCTTGACGCCCTGCATCCACTTTGGGGGGATCACATTGAAGTATGCTAAAACCTGCCTTTTGTAAACGCTCAGCCAAACGGCTACCCACATTACCCGCCCCCACAATGCCAATCGTTTGTTGTCGAGGATCAATGCCAAGAGTTTGCCAAGCATGGTTAATACAAGCGATCACATAGTCCCCAACTCCAGCTGCATTGCAGCCAGGCGCATTGCGCCACACAATATTGTTAAGGTCCATATAGTCGATGGCTAAGTGGTCTGTGCCTATGGTACAAGTACCCACAAACTTAACCTTGCTATGCTCTAATAAAGCGGGGGTCACCTTGGCCGTTGAGCGCAAAACCAATGCATCGGCTTGGGCTACTTGCAGGGCACTAATTGAACGGCCGTTGATCCGTGTAATATGGGCTATGTCGCCAAATAATTCATCGAGTAACAAAATATTTTCATCAGCTACTAAGTTGATCTTATTCATTAATTCAGTCCTATTTGGGCCGCAAGACACGCAGGCTTTGGTCTTGCAAAGCGCTCGCATGCCACTGGTTCAGGTTTATGATGCTGCCATCAGTGTCCATCGCTGGATAATCTATCTTAAGTCGATGGCAAAAGTCTGCTACTTTTGGGTGGCTCCAACGAAACAAGGTTTGATCATACTCTTTGCCTACCAATTGTGGAATTTCATAGTGGCCATTTAACTCGCGCTGACGCTGAACCTCAAGCAAGATAATGGCGGCGGCGGCCGAAACATTAAACGATTGCACCATGCCAAGTATGGGGATCACAACTTGATGATCAGAGGCTTTCACGGCTGTGGGGCTTACACCATGCATTTCTGCACCGAATATTAAGGCTGTGGGCTGGGTGTAATCCAATGTGCGGTAATCAACAGCTTGATCACTAAAGTGGGCTGAAACTATCTGCATGCCCTTTTGCCTAGCTGTGTTCAGTGCACTGTCAATATGCTCATGGGCCACTACATTGACCCATTGTTGACTACCAAGGGCAGTGCCCTTGTGGGCCCCAGCCTTTCCCTTTCCCTTTCCCTTTCCCTTTGCTGTGACCACATGGGCATTGTGAATACCCACTGCATCACAAGTGCGCACGAGCGCTGCAATATTTTGAGCTTTATTCACTTGATCCGTAATGATGGTCAAATCTAGCTGACGGGAGGCTAACGTGGCTTTATATTTTGCCAAACGAGCAGGGGTCATAGTGTTCCAACAAAAGGGTTATTTATAAGCGGCCAATGATACCAATTTATTGCTTAGATTTGTTACACTGCGAACTCCATAAAGGTTTATCTGACGATTCACTACCCATTCAATGACACAAAACGACGCACGACCTATTATTGCTTACCAAGGCCATCAAGGTGCTTATTCCCACTTATCTTGCCAGCGGGTGTTTCCCAACTACATAGCTAAAGCCTGCATGACCTTTAGCGACGCGATGGCTATGGTAGAGCGAGGCGACGCTCAGATTGCCATGATCCCTGTTGAAAACTCTACCGCAGGCCGTGTGGAGGAAATTTATCGCCAATTACCCCACACATCCTTGTACATTATTGGTGAGCATTACGAACCCGTTAATCATTGTTTGGTGGCTTTTAAAAACACGTCCTTAGAGGAGATAAAAACGGTGGGGTCGCACCCGCAAGCTTTAGCTCAATGCGGCAAACGCCTGACCCAACTTGGCATGGTCCCCTTGGCCACATTAGACACTGCCGGGGCGGCCCTTGAAGTCAGCCAAAAAGGTGACCCTAGCCATGGTGCTATTGCATCTAGCTTAGCTGCAGAACTTTATAATTTAGACATTTTGCAGGAATATTTTCAAGATGTTAAAGGCAACACCACCCGATTTTTAATATTATCGCGTGAACATACGATTCCTAAGCAAGTGATGCACCAAAAATACATCACTTCATTTTTGTTCACAGTGCGCAATATGCCGTCGGCTTTATACAAAGCCATGGGAGGACTTGCCACTAACAATGTCAATCTAATCAAGCTAGAAAGCTACACCCCAGATGGACGCATGGTGGCCACTCAGTTTCATATCGATGCTGAAGCTCACCCCAACGATGCCAACATGATTCTAGCCATGGATGAACTGGCCTATTTTGCCAAGGACATTCGCATGCTCGGCACTTACGCTGCCAGTGATTATCGTTACCTTGATGTTGAACCTCGCTAACGAAGGCTCGTGGATGCCTAATCCATAAGTTTGGCAGCTATTGACACCCAACTATCCAATAACAGGAATCCAACCTATGTCCCAATCAATGAAAGTACTTTATGCACTAGGCCTTATTCTGCTTTTTGTTGCAGGTCTAATGCTAGCCAAATATAACCCTTGGACAGAGCAAAATAACGCAAATTTAGGTTATGCAAATTTAGGTGGGGATTTCATTTTAGAAAGTAGTGACGGACCGGTCAAGCTACAAGATTTTCGCGGCCAGATGGTGCTCATGTATTTTGGCTTTACTTCATGTCCAGAGGTATGCCCCACTGCCTTGTCTTCTATGGCGGCTAGCATGCGTCAATTAACACCTAGCCAAGAAGCTCAAATCCAACCTTTGTTTGTTAGTGTCGATCCAGAACGAGATAGCCTAGATAACTTAGCGAAATATAGCCGTTACTTTCACCCACGCATGCTTGGTCTAACGGGTGACATCAAAACCCTTGATCAGTTAGTAAAAAACTACGGCGCATATTACAGTTACATCCCCTTAGAAAACTCAGCCTTAGCCTACACCGTTGACCACACATCCCGCGTCTATCTTATTGGCCGCAAAGGTGAACTAATCAGCACCATCGCCCACAACACCTCAGTGGATGATATTGCAGCCTTAGTCAAGCAACATTTCTAAGCTGCTTTCTTTAACGCGATAGGCTCAAGTAATGCTAGGCCTTTCGAACTCAACCTCTTCGTCAGGCCAATATAGGTGTTCAAGCAACACCTGCCCACCATAGGCTTGTTTTAACTGTGCTAACCATAGTGCGGCTTGGGGCGGCAAGTCATGGGTCAAAAAAAATCGGGCCTGACTTGACACGGCCAAACGAAAGGCGTGGTCATCGGATATTCCAGCAGTGAGGTTGTCGGCGCTAGCCACAAAAACTTGTCGACTAGCCAAACTGAATAACCACTCCAATGCTTGGGGTTTGATTTCTACTTTTTCAAATTCTTTTTGTTGTTGCTTACTGCGGCCATCTGGCCGATACCAATAGCCAAAGTCTTCAAGTAAGCGCCGGGCATCTCCAGCAACACACCAATGGGATATTTCATGCAGCGCACTGGCAAAATGACCATGGGCGAAGACAATTTGATGATGGGCTCGATGGTGACTGGCCGGTTCGTAAACGGGCTGATCTAGTTCACCTTGTCGGCCATCACAGACAGCACACACTAACAGCGTATTGTATGATGCTGTGAACAAATCATTAAATAGATCAATAACCTTTTGACACTGACATGGGTTGGATGTGGGCATGAGTTAAGCGTGGCCGAAGACATAGAAAAACGGTATTATAGCCCATCTTTTTTCCCGCCAAAACTTTGGTTTTTTTAATGCCCCAGTCAATGAGTCACACCTATAGTTTAGCAGCCATGGCCCAAGAATTGCGCCAATTCTTGCGTCTGGGTACTCCCATCCTGATAGCTGAAGTACTTCATATGAGTGCCAGTTTTGTTGATACGGTCATGGCAGGTCGCTATAGTTCAGCCGACTTAGCCGCTGTGGCAGTCGGCTCAAGCATGTTATTTCCTGTGTTGATTTTAATGATGGGGGTGATTATGGCTACAACCCCTACAGTCGCTCAGTATTTTGGTGCCAAAAAAATTACTTTAATCGGTCCTTTTGTACAGCAATCCTTGTGGCTGGCTGCTATTTTAGGCAGCTTGGCGGTGGGATTATTATATGCTTTAGACCCCTTATTTGATTGGCTAGATATTCAAGACCCCATCAAAGGTATCGGCTTAGAATATTTACATGCAGCGGCCCTAAGCTTGCCTGCTGTGGCCATTATGCAAAGTTTACGCAGTTTTAGTGAAGGTTTAGGCATTACTAAGCCGATGGTGTATTTTAGTTTCTTAGGCTTATTGATCAATATCCCTATGAATTATATTTTTATCTACGGAAAGTTTGGTGTGCCTGAAATGGGAGGAGTTGGCTGTGGCTGGGCCACCGCTTTAAGCATGTGGGCCAGCGTTATTGGCATGGCTACTTATGTGTATGCCAAACCTATTTATCACCAGTGTGCCATGTTCACTCAATTCGATTGGCCACAACTGAAAACCCAAATGAGTATTTTAAAGGTAGGATTACCTATTGGGTTTTCTATTTTTATTGAAGCCACCATGTTCGCTATAGTCGCGCTATTATTAGCGCCTTTAGGCGCTGACATTGTCGCTGCACACCAGCTCGTCCTCAACTTTGCAAGCATATGTTTTATTCTGCCACTCAGTATTGGTATGGCACTGACAATACGTGTAGGCCACGGTATCGGTGGCAACCTACCCAACCAGGTAAAACGTTCCGTATTAATTGGATTTAGCCTCGCTTTAGGCCTATCAAGTCTAACTTGTTTGGTGATGCTCATACTGCCCATCACTTTAGCGAGTATTTATACCACTGAGCCTTTGGTGCTCGACATCGCTGCGAGCCTATTTATTTTTGCTGCTTTATTTCAATTTTCTGATGCCTTTCAGATTGCAGCCAATGGCGCATTGCGGGGTTTTAAAGACACCGCCAAACCATTACTACTTATTTTTATCTCATACTGGATCATTGGCTTACCCTTAGGTTACTTATTGGGGATGACAGATCTAATTTACCCCATAATGGGCGCAGCTGGCTTTTGGATTGGTATTATTTCTGGTCTCAGTATGGCAGCCGTTTTATTATGTCTGCGTCTTTGGCGAGTGCTGCGTAAACCATTTCCGCAGCCACACTAGGTTGAATTATCAGTGAGCGTCACTATATAAATTATAATTGGATTAAAAAGTAACCCTTAGCAAGCAAAATGCTACTGAGTTTTAGTGAAAAATCACGTATCATAGCTGCTAATAAACTAATGAAGAGACGACCATGAGCGAACTAACTCACGCTGTAACAGATGCCACCTTTGACCTCGATGTAGCCAATGCCGATGTCCCAGTATTACTTGACTTTTGGGCACCTTGGTGTGGCCCATGCAAAATGATTGCGCCCATTTTAGAAGACGTTGCCGCCGAGTTTGAAGGCAGTGTTAAGGTTTGCAAAATCAACGTTGACGAAAATAGTGAGATTGCTGCGCGTTTTGGTGTGCGTGGCATCCCTACTTTGATGTTGTTTAACAACGGTGAGGTTGCAGGCACTAAAGTGGGTGCTCTAGCCAAATCTGATTTGCTGGCATTTATTTCTGATAACACTTAAGCAGTTTATCTGCGGTATAAAAAAACCGAGCCATGCTCGGTTTTTTTAGTACTGATGAAAGCTCTGTGGGAAGCTAGCTAAGTGTTGCTATTCTTTTTCAGCAATAATTCTAATTTACTGGCCATTCGTTGCCCCTCATTCAAGCCATCAAATGGGCTAGGCGCTTTTTCAATTTTGGCTTCAGGCTTAGGTGCTTTTGGTTTTGAATTTTGCTTGGGCTTGGTGGCAGCGTGGTCTGGACGCTTTTTAACACTGGGTCTTGGCTTACGCGGCGCTGGTAACTTAGTTAATGCATGTGCTGCTTCATCCGCACTCACAGCGCCGTCTGCTTCACCTAATAAGTTAATGCGCGGTGCCCCATCAGTTTGAGATTTTAAATAACCAAAAGCACGCACATAACTTGCCAGGCCTCGTTTAATCTTCGTCTGGCTTAACTTCGCATCTGCAATTAACTCTTCCTGAATACCAATTTTAAGGGGCCGAGGTTTCGCAAAAGAGAACGTCTGCGGGTATGTTTCGCATATCAACTCAACCGCTGCACGATTGGCCGCTCGACTTTTGGCTTTTTTACGTTCCGCCGCACTTATCTCAGGTACAGTGACTGCTGGAGCTATCGCTTCAGGGGCCTCTGGTTCAGCAGAAATTGATACAACGTCCTTTGGCTCTGCCACTGTTGAGTTCACAGCTTCAGATGATTCAGTCATTGCGGGGGTAGCAGATGCTTTTGTATTTGGTAGTTCGCTAGTGCTGGTCATATTGTCTTGCATTCAATTTTTGATAAACGTCTGGCTTCGGATATGCTCAGGTTGCTGCTCAAGTTAAGGCTCTCATGTTAGAGCTCCTACTACTGATGTACTTGCTGCAGAAATCTTTGCTAATTCTTTGCTAATTCTTTATTACACCATAAAAACGATTCTATGAAAGCCTGTCAATTACCCCTGTGATCCATTGTTACCTTCACTTGGGTTTAGTAACTGGGTTTAGTAACTGGGTTTAGTAACTGGGATTAACAATGGCACTCTTTATGGTTAAACATGAGTCTTTTCATTACCTTGAGCATTGTACCTATTGATTGGCAGAAGGGCCATATATTTAGCATTTTACCCAAACTTACGCCAATGACTTGCAGACACCCGTTATTTTTGCCTATACTCTCCACACCTAAGCTAAACATTGTCGTACCCTTTTCTTCGTCATAATCAGTTTTCTTAGAGGATATTGTGATGTCCACTGTTACCCCCTCCGCCAAGGTCATAGACCTTTTTAGCGGCCAAGAATATCAAACTCAACATCTTCCAAAAGTGGTGCGTCTAGCACCAGAGCTAGATGGCTTTGAGGTGCTTTACTCCAATCAACATGGCCACCCAAAGGTGGGACAAGAATTATTTTCAGTTAATATCTTATTCTGGGCTTTATTGGATAATGGTGCTTTTGTCGGCATGATTCCTTGGTTTGATGAGCTCATTATTTGCACTGATCTAAACTGCCCTAGTAAAGGTTTTTTTCAGGGATACTATGACCCTGGACTCGATCAAATTATCCCACAAGTTCCCGGCCACAAATGTATTGAGTTAATTACGGCAGCAGATTACTTTGATTTTGAAGTGGACGATACGTTATTTGTGGTGCAAGAGTTAGCCGACACCTGTGGCAGCCATGCGGTCTTCACCGCTGATAACTTTGATAACTTTTCAATGACAGAAGTATTTAGCTGGCGTTTGTACAGTGATGGCTGTATCCAAGCGCAAATGATTGACCATGAGCAGGTCAGCCATCGGCCCGTGCTCATTGGTGACAACTGTTTAGTGGCCTGTGATGAGTCCCCAGACTTTGTGAACTTTTTTCAATACCGCGTGGCTATCAATATTAAAGAAAAAGATGCGGATACAATGGCTGTCTTAGAACAGCTCAAGTCAGACCTTTAATCAACTATGGGCTGGGTGCGCAATTAGCACTCCTCCATGGACTCTCTAGTGGAGGTTTGCAAGGTTTGCATGGCCTTGAGCCAACTCGCCACTGGCCAGTGATCTGGGTTGCTCAGATCGTCTTCTGAGTGGCTTGCAATGAGCTGATCAGTTCGTATTTGTGGCTTGGTGATCACGCTAAAATCAGATTCACCCTGCAATTGAACCCAAGCCGACCAATCGCCCTTTTGTAGCAACAATAATATATGCTGCGCCTCTGGGGATAGAAACTCCTGTTGGACTAACAGATTTTCAATCTCTATCCAGGTGAGTCTAGAAATATCATCAAACCGGGTATTAGCCAACTGCTTCAGAATGGCTTGAGCCAAGTGTTTTGCAGCAGCTAACAAATGATCAATAATGGCATACTGATAGGCCATTCTCTGGGGCCTTTGGCGCCAGTATTGGGGGTCATCCATATCACCATAGTTTGCCAATAAGTCATCCCATAAGCTCTTACTAAAAGCCAGCCTATGCTGACTGGCTTTTAACCATGGGTCTTGAACAGCCATGTTATTTTTTAGCTGCCACTTTTTTAGGTGCTTTCTTTACGACTTTTTTTGCCGTTTTTTTAGCAGCCACTTTTTTGGCTGGTACCTCTTCCATCCATTTACCACTCACATACATTGCCCGCCAGCCAGAAGCTTTTTTGTCAACTTCAGACATGACATATTGCTCCTTGGTTTTGCGACTATACCGAACAATAGAAGGGTTGCCTAAATGATCCTTGACTGGAGCTGAAAGTAAAAAGCTATATTTGGGGTCTAACACTGCCTTATAGGGAAGAATTTCAGCAACTAATGGCGCTCGAGTTTCACGATTTTTAGGAAACTTACTGGCCGCCAAAAATAATCCTGCGGCACCATCACGTAAAATATAATGATCATCCACTTTTTCACATGCCAATTCAGGCATCGGAATGGGGTCCATTTTTGGCGGCGCTGCTTCACCACTGCGCAATAGTTTGCGGGTGTTTTTACATTCGCCATTGGAACAATCAAAGTATTTGCCAAAACGCCCTGTTTTCAGGTGCATGTCTGCTTCACATTTGTCACACTGAATGAGTGGGCCATCATAGCCTTTAATACGGTATTCTCCGGCTTCTATTTCAAAGCCGCTGCAATCTGGATTGTTACCACACACATGCAGTTTACGCTTTGCATCAATTAAATAGCCATCCATTGCAGTATCACAAATTTTACAGCGATGTTTTTTAATGAGTAATCGTGATTCTGCTTCATCATCGGCATCCACAGCCACGACTTCATCACCTGAGACCAAATTTATGGTTTCTTTGCAGCGTTCTTTGGGTGGCAAAGCATACCCTGAACAGCCTAAAAATACGCCAGTCGATGCGGTGCGAATATTCATTGCTTTACTGCAACTAGGACACTTTATATCAGTTAAGGTGGGCGTGTTTGCACGCATACCATCTTCTGCTTCAGCAATACTCAATTTGCGGGTAAAGGCCTTATAAAACACATTCAATAGGCGCTTCCACTCCGTTTCACCACGAGCCACGCTGTCTAACCGCTCTTCCATGGTGGCAGTGAATGAGTAGTCCATCAAATCTGAAAAGTTTTCTTGTAAACGGTCCGTCACAATATCACCCATTTTCTCTGCATAGAAACGGCGATTTTGAACCATGACATAACCACGGTCCTGGATGGTTGAAATGATACTAGCATAGGTCGATGGGCGGCCAATGCCCTGCTTCTCAAGCTCTTTAACCAAGCTAGCCTCAGAGAAACGTGGCGCAGATTTGGTAAAGTGCTGGCTGGGTGTTAGCTGTTTGAGGGTAAGTAGGTCCCCTTGATTCACATCAGGTAAGATTAAATCTTCATCTTTCTTGCTGACACTCGGCTGCACTCTAGAATAACCATCAAAGCGCATAATGCGGCCACGGGTGCGCAGACTAAAGTCACCGGCTTCAACCACGATGGTAGTACTGGTGAATTGGGCAGGTAACATTTGGCATGCCACAAATTGGCGCCAGATAAGCTCGTACAGGCGCTCTGAGTCGCGCTCCATATTACTTAACTGTGTGGCTTTCATTGCCACTTCCGAGGGGCGTATGGCCTCGTGGGCCTCTTGTGCACCGTCTTTACTGGAGTAGGTGATAGGATTTGCAGGGATGTATTCCTTGCCATAATTCTTAACGATAAAGTCTCGGCATTTTCCCACGGCATCTTTGCTCAAGTTAGTTGAGTCGGTGCGCATGTAGGTAATGTAACCTGCTTCATAAAGCCTTTGGGCCAACATCATGGTCTTTTTCACCCCAAAACCGAGGCGCGTACTGGCTGCTTGTTGCAAGGTCGAGGTAATATAGGGGGCTGAAGGCTTACTTGATGTCGCCTTGTCCTGACGCTGCTGCACGACAAAGGTTTGTTTTTCTAGCAAAGCCACAGCAGCATCGCTTTGCTGTTGGTTAACCGGTTTGTATTCGTTACCTTGCTGTTTATGCACTTGCAGCATCAAGGGCTTATTATCGCTGCTGATGGCATCAGCTTTGAGTTCCCAGTATTCATCAGGCACAAAAGCGCGTATCACTCGCTCCCGTTCCACCACTAGTTTTACCGCCACCGATTGCACTCTGCCCGCAGATAAGCCACGGGCAAGTTTAGCCCATAGCAAAGGGGACACCATAAAGCCCACGACTCGATCTAAAAAACGTCGCGCTTGTTGGGCGTTGACGTGATCCATATCTAATTTCCCAGGATCAGCAAAAGCCGCCTGAATCGCCGTTTTAGTAATCTCGTTAAATACAACCCGCTGATACCGACTTTGATCGCCACCAATGGCTTCACGCAAATGCCAAGCGATGGCCTCACCTTCTCTATCTAAATCCGTTGCTAGATAAATAGTGTCCGCATCTTTGGCCAAACGACGCAATTCTTCGACTACTTTTTCTTTGCCCGGTAGAATTTGATAATCAGCCCGCCAATCGTTTTCAGGATCAATACCCATGCGCCTGACCAGTTGCTGTCGACCTCTGGCTTGTTTATAAATGACTTTGTCATCAGGCTCCATTTTACGAACTTTGGCAGCCTCTAGGGCTCGTGCCTTTGGGTCTGCGCTGCCTGGAGGGGACTTAGTGGGTAAGTCGCGTATATGCCCAACACTCGACTTTACAATAAAGTCTGCACCAAGATATTTATTGATCGTTTTGGCTTTAGCGGGTGATTCTACAATAACGAGGGACTTACCCATGCAGTTTGATTCCAATAATTACGTATTCACCGCATCCATCGCGGTAGCGTTAAGGCGCCTAAGTTTAGGCACATATCTGAGAAGGTCAAGCGTTTGTTCAACAACCTATTCTTTAAAATTCCATTTTTCGGAGTAAAAAGCAAGCTAAATTGCAACCCATAATCACAAAAGACTGCATTAGCAGTCTTTTGAATTTATTAAGGTTTATAGAAATGCGCTTTAGAGTCGTTCAAATATGGTGGCAATACCTTGGCCCAAACCGATGCACATGGTGGCTAAACCAAATTGAGCATCTTGTTTTTTCATACGGGTTAAACAACTCACAGAAATTCGGGTACCAGAGCAACCCAAAGGATGTCCTAAGGCTATGGCGCCCCCATGTAAATTGACCTTTTCATCCATTTTATCAATTAACTTGAGATCTTTTAACACGGGTAAAGCCTGTGCAGCGAAAGCTTCATTAAGTTCTATGACATCAATATCCTCTATACCCAGACCCGCACGTTTTAACACTTTTTTAGTAGCAGGCACAGGACCATAACCCATAACTGAAGGATCACACCCTGCCACGGCCATGGCTTTAATGCGCACTAAAGGTTTAAGACCCAGCGCCATAGCCTTAGCACCTGACATTAACAACATAGCCGAAGCACCATCAGCAAGAGCCGAAGACGTGGCCGCCGTCACAGTGCCATGTTTAGGATCAAATACAGGGCGTAAGTTAGCTAAAGACTGTAGATTAGTCTCTGGACGAATAACTTCATCTCGACACACTTTAATCAGCCGACCGGTTCCATCATGACCTTCTATGGGGATAATTTCACCGTCAAAGTCACCATTTTCCGCAGCAGCATGAGCCAATCTGTGTGAGCGGACCGCAAATTCATCTTGCATCACCCGACTAATTCCATGCACTTTACCCAATAATTCTGCCGTTAGACCCATCATCATGGCCGCTTTTGCAACGTGCTTACTGCCCGCAGGATTGATGTCCACGCCATGATCCATGGCCACGTGACCCATGTGCTCCACACCACCAACAACGAAAAAATCCCCATTATCGGTCGCAATAGCCTGCGCTGCTGTGTGCAATGCAGCCATAGAAGAACCACACAAACGGTTTACTGTTTGTGCTGCAACAGTATGCGGAATAACACTTAACAAAGCCGCATTTCGAGCCACGTTGAAACCTTGTTCCAGGGTTTGGTTGACACAGCCCCAGATGACATCTTCCACTTGGGCTGGGTTAAGTTCTGGATTCCGGGCAAAAAGACCATCGATCACTGCTGCAGATAAATTTTCTGCACGCACATTTCTAAAGGCACCACCTTTGCAGCGGCCCATGGCAGACCGTGCCCCATCGACTACCACGATGTCATTGGCTTGTAATTGCATGTTTTTCTCCGAATTTAGTTAGCAGGTTGCAAGTGGCCATAGAAAGTTTCACCTTGAGCGGCCATGGTGCGCATTTGCGCTGGCACCAGATAGAGTGGACTCACACTCGCTAAGGCATCCGCCTTTTCACAAAAGGTTTGCAAACCAATGGTGTCCATGTATTTTAAAGCGCCACCAAGAAAGGGTGGAAATCCAATACCATAAATTAAAGCCAAGTCAGCTTCTGCAGGTGTTGCAATAATATTTTCTTCTAAGCAACGAGCAACTTCTAAGCATAAAGGAATCATCATATAGTCAATAATTTGTTCATCGCTTAGGGGCACTGCATTAGTGCAAAGACCTGCCAGTTTGGCACTCAAAGATTCGTCCAAGTGTTTTTGTAAACGCCCTTTTTTATCTTTTTCATAGGTATAAAAACCCAATTTATTTTTCTGACCAAAACGTTGTTCTTTAAACATTAAATCTACAGCCGCCTCACCCTGCCCAGCCATGCGATCTGGGAAGCCCTCTGCCATGACAGCTTGGCAATGATGCGCTGTATCAATGCCCACCACATCGAGCAAATAGGCAGGGCCCATAGGCCAGCCAAATCGTTCCATCAGCTTATCAATGTGAACAAAATCAATGCCCTGTTCTAATAAAATGCCAAAGCCGCCAAAGTAGGGAAACAACACGCGGTTAACAAAGAAGCCAGGGCAGTCATTGACCACAATGGGCTTTTTCCCAATCGCGTTAGCGTAGGCCACTGTGGTCGCGATGGTTTCGTCGCTTGTCTTGGTTCCACGAATGATTTCAACCAAGGGCATTTTATGAACCGGATTAAAGAAGTGCATGCCACAAAAACGAGTTGGATGTTTGAGGCTTTGTGCCAAAAGATCAATTGAAATAGTAGAAGTGTTAGAGGTGATCACCGCACTGTCCTTAACGTGACCTTCAACTTCAGACAGCACCATACCTTTAACCTTTGGATTTTCCACCACCGCTTCGACTACTAAGTCAACCTGAGTCACATCGGCATAATTTAAGGTTGGACGAATGTTGTTAAGTACTTTAGCCATTTGAGCAGGCTGCATCTGACCTCGTTTAATGCGCTTTTGTAAAATGTCTGTGGCCTCATCCAAACCCAACTGAATGGCTGACTCAGCAATGTCTTTCATGACAATGGGGACCCCTTTAAAAGCTGACTGATAGGCAATACCACCACCCATAATACCAGCCCCCAAGACAGCCACTTGTTCAACCTTAACAGCCCTAGGCACTAAGGCTTTAACCGTACGTTTAAGGTACTGGTCAGCAAGAAAAATGCCGACTAAATTGGCAGCCACTGACGTTTTTGCCATTTTTGCAAAACCAATCGCTTCCACAGCTAGGGCTTTGTCACGAGACATACCTGCATGTTTTTGTATGGTTTTAATGGCTGTCATTGGACTGGGATAATGAGGACCCGCTTTAGCGGCAACAAAACCCTTGGCCGTTTCGAAAGCCATCATCTGTTCCATCGGTCCCAAACCTAGTTTGGCCATTTTAACAGCGCGCTTAGATTTAAAGTCAAGGTCACCAGCAATGCATTGGTTAAGTAAATGCGCGCCTGCCTCTAATAATTCATCAACGGCGACAACGGCGTCTATTGCACCATCTTTAAGAGCCATGGCTGATTTCTTTTCCTGGCCACCACAGATCCATTCAATGGCATTATCTAACCCAATAAGTCGAGGTAAGCGCACGGTTCCTCCCCAGCCAGGGAAAATACCTAATTTTACCTCAGGTAAACCTACCTTAGCGTCGCTCACCATAATGCGATAGTCGGTGCTTAAACACACTTCAAAACCACCCCCTAGTGCTAAACCATTGATCAAGGATACGGTTGGTATGGGGAGGTCTTCAAGGGCACTGAAGGTTGCATTGACCTGCATATTTGCATCAATGAGCTCTTGTTCTTCAGTGTTAAAAAAGTGCAAAAACTCAGTAATGTCTGCACCAACAATAAAACTCGACTTAGCACTCGTCAGCATTAGGCCTTTGACGTTGCTGGCATTGGTGAGAGCACTGATCGCTTGTTGTAATTCAACCAATGTTGCTGCATTGAGTTTGTTAACCGACTGATCTTTAAGGTCAAAGGTTAGCTTCGCCAACTGATGGTCGTGCATTTGCACGTGAATGGCTTTACCTGCATAGATCATGCACGGTCTCCTTGGCTATAATTAATGGGACGCTGAAACCGCTGAAAAGAAATTTCCATACGTTTGTTTGAAACTTTGATGTCACTTTAAACCAGCTTGGGTCAAAGTCAACCATGACTCTAGAACCACAAAATAACGTCAAGGTTCTAGAAGCTATCCATAACTAATACTTTTAAAACCTGTTCTAAGTTGTCTAACTGCTCTGGCGTCGCTCGTTCATGCCAATAGGCTTGTGCTCCAATGGGTGTTACACCCAAGGCATAGACATCATCAGGCAACTGTTCAATGAGGTGGGCTAAATGGCTCAACTGCTCAGACTTGAGGGCGCCTTCACCGCCATTCCAGCACCATCCTTGAGGCAAACCTTGGGTATTAAGTCCCGCCGCTTTGAATATTTCCCAAGTCACCTTTTTTAAGGCATTCATGCCTCCAGCTCGATTTTGTTTTTTTGCTCGAGGCAAGCCATAGCTAGTGGCTAAAAAACTATCAGGGGTCATCTCACCCTGTTCTCTTGGCCCTTGTAGCTTAGCCACTTTAACGATCAAGCCTTTAGTCATCGCCAGTTGGCGTATTTTAGCTTGCGCTCGTTGTGAGGCTGTAGGCATGACCCACGCCACCGATCCAATAAGAGAACAGCACACTAAGACCACGATGATAAACTTAATTTCCACAACAACTCCATTGACTAAATAATAACAACTAACGAATAATGTCCCATAAACCCTGCAGTGATATCACGTCATTTTAGGTAAGTCTATAAACCTAAAATGATTGAGCTGCATTCATTTAGACCATTGTGGAGGCTGTAACATGAATATTTACCAAAATATATTAGTCGCTATAGACCTTAACGAGGAAGCTGACCAAGTGATCCAAAGAGCACAACAGCTGGCCTTGCAAAGCAGCGCAAAGTTAACTTTAGTGCACGTCACAGAACCATTAAGTTATGCTTATGGGGGCGACATGCCTATGGATTTATCGTCTATACAAACCGACCTGTATGATCAGGCACAACAGCGCATGAGTGGCCTCGTACAACAAAAACAACTTGGTGAGGTCAATCAACTACTCCTATCAGGCCACATTAAAACAGAGGTTCATCGTGTCGCCACTGAGTTAAGTTCAGACCTTATTGTAGTCGGTAGCCATGGACGTCATGGCCTCGCACTATTGCTGGGCTCTACGTCCAATGGCATTTTACAAGGCGCAACTTGTGATGTTTTAGCGGTTAGGGTTTAGCCTTCCTGTAAAGCCTCAATTTCTATCCACCGATCCATGGCGGTCTCCAGTTGAGTCTCTTGGCTTGCCAGTTGCTCTAGGCGCACATTCACGTGGTCCTGCCCTTTACTGTAGAAATCAGCGTGGCCGATTTCGTTCTGTAAAGCCACTAGATCTGCTTCTATAGCCTCTACTTGCCCTGGCAACAAATCCAGCTCCCGCTGAACTTTATAACTCAGCTTGACCAAAGGCTTAGCTTTTTCTTTGGCCTTTAACGGCATCGCTGCCATGCCTGTGGGTTTACTATGACCCTGCACTGTTGGAGCCATAAGCTTGCCACCACGCCTCACCCAATCCGTATATCCACCAACAGAATCAGTAATCTGCCCTTGACCATCAAACACTAAGCACGAAGTCACCACTCGGTCCAAAAAGGCACGGTCATGACTCACAAGTAATACGGTACCTGGGTAATTGGCCAGCATTTCTTCTAGTAATTCTAAGGTTTCAATATCAAGATCATTGGTAGGCTCATCTAGCACTAACATATTCGATGGCTTACTAAACAAACGCGCCAATAATAATCGATTTCGCTCACCGCCAGAGAGACTGCTGACAGGACTGCGGACACGCTTGGGAGAAAAAAGAAAATCTCCCAAATAACTCATCACATGGCGTTCTTTACCGTTAATATTAATGCTCTCACGGCCTTCAGCAAGGTTATCCATGACTGTCTTAGTGAGGTCTAATTGATCACGTAATTGGTCAAAGTAAGCCACTTCCAATTTGGTGCCCCGCTTGACCTTGCCAGATTTAGGCTCTAGTTCACCCAGTATCACTTTGAGTAAGGTAGATTTGCCTACACCGTTAGCACCCACTAAGCCAATACGGTCTAGTTTCAACAGGTTTAAATCGAAATTCTTGATTAACTGTTGCTCGCCATAACCGTGACTAACATTGTCTAACTCACACACGAGCTGGCCAGATTTAGCAGCTTGTGCATGCTGTAATTTCACATTACCCTGCCGTTCTCGGCGTTCACCGCGCTCTTTACGGAGTGATTCCAAAGCCCGGACACGCCCTTCGTTGCGGGTGCGGCGTGCTTTAATACCCTGTCGGATCCATACTTCTTCTTGCGCTAACTTTTTATCAAATAGAGCATTATGGCGATCTTCCTCCATTAACTGCTGCTCACGATAAGCTAAGAACCGCTCGTAATCGCCCGGGAAGTAATTTAAGTGTCCACGGTCCAATTCTACAATTTTATTCGCCAATACTTGCAAGAAACTGCGGTCATGGGTAATAAATATAATGGCCCCGTTAAATTCTAATAGCTGTTTTTCTAGCCACTCAATAGCTAATATATCCAGATGGTTAGTAGGCTCATCTAACAGCAATAGTGTGGGCTCGGATACCAAGGCTCGAGCTAAAGCAACACGCCGTCTCCAACCACCTGACAACTGGCTCAAAACTTGGGTGCCATCTAACTTAAGGCGGGTCAAGATGCGTTCGACCTTAGGTTCCATTTGCCAACCATCTAATTCGTCAATACGGTGGCTCACAATTTCTAATTGTTTCATGGCTTTGTCATCGAGCTGACCCATGGCGATTTCTTCATGACGCTTACGCAGATCGTAAACTTCACCCATGCCCATCGCCACTAATTCATTGACACACAAGTCTTCACGATCAGGCAAATCTTGCTGTAAGTAGCCAATTTTACACGCTGGACTGCGCCAAATAGAGCCACTGTCTGGCAGTTGTTCACCCACCAATAGTTTGATAAGGCTTGATTTGCCTGCCCCATTACGACCGATTAGACACACTCGATCACCCGCATCAATTTGTAAATCGACATCATCAAGTATGGCCACATCGCCAAAAGCTAGATGGACTTGTTGTAAACGTAATAAATTCATCGAAAAACCTGAGTAAAAAATCACTAGCCACCTTGAACTTAAGTTATCGGTGGACTATTGACTAAACTAAATTAACTAAACTAAACTCAAACACCTATATTAACCGTATTATAACGTTTCTTAGGGGTGTTCAGATACTTAAAGGTTGTAAAACAAGACCAAAGAATGATTATTTCAAGTCACTACAAGTGGTACCATCTTGCCCATGTTAGATTTAATAAATTTATGTCGCCCCACTCGAAACCATTGGCTTTACTAAGGCTTAATTAATGACTGACGATAGCCTCAATAAAGACAATGATTTGGGTGACTTTAATCACATCAAAGATACTTTGACGATGTTGGGTATAACCATCGCTCAAATTCGCACGAGCTTAAGTGATAGTAACGCCAATGTTGATACCTTGAGCAGTACCTTCGCACAAATTGCTGACCACGTTTTAACCATCCATGATTCAGCCGCTGCTATTTCTAGTGTCGAGCCCAAAGACCAATTAGAACTAGAATTAATTCAGGCCGCCTCAACAGCTGCAAAAGCGAAGGTTAATAACGCCGTTGTAGATTTTCAATTTTTTGATCGACTTGATCAACGCCTTGGACATGTTATTAAAAGCCTAGACGACATGTCCGCGTTAATTCAAAACCCAGACCGATTGCAAGATCCAGTGGCATGGATGGAGCTACAGTCTAATCTCCACGACTCCTATTCAATGGAATCTGAACGCTTGATGTTTGCATCCATCATGGGTGGTGCCAGCATTGAAGAGGCCATTGCCATCTATCATGCTAGTAGCCCAGATCCAGCAGGCGAATCTGAAGCTGATGACGTTGAAATGTTCTAATATAACTGACATTGGTGTCAACTTAACCAATGCTCGCTTCCACAAAGACCTTCACGCAACCTTGCTACGCAGCCTTGACGCAGGCGTATACCGTCACATTATCACGGGCACCTGTGTCCAAACCAGCCAACAAGCATTGGCCTTGGCCTTAGACCCTAGTTTGCCTTGTGAACGCTTTGCTACCGCCGGCTTCCACCCCCACAATGCCAGTGACAATAACCCAGAGTCATGGCAACACTTAGTTCAGCTGTGGCAGCATCCAAAAGTGTTAGCCATTGGCGAAACAGGACTAGATTTTAATCGTAATTTCTCCACTCCAACTCAACAACTCGATAGCTTTGAACAACACCTCCAAGTAGCAAAAGACATTCAATTACCATTATTTTTGCATGAGCGTGATGCCGCTGGTGAGTTTTTGGAGCTCCTCACGCAATACCGAAGTGGTTTTGGCAAAGCAGTATTGCATTGCTTTACTGGCACTGAGACCTTTTTAAAGCAACTTTTAAACCTTGATATTCACATTGGGATTACGGGATGGATTTGTGACGAACGTCGAGGAGAACACTTACGTAAAGCCGTGAGAATGATCCCTCACCAACGACTCATGCTAGAAACAGACGCCCCCTATCTTTTGCCCAGGGATATGCGCCCAAAACCAAAATCTAGCCGCAATGAACCTGCCTATTTGACACATATTTTAGAACGTGTGGCTCATCTGAGGGGGCAAACCACAGATGAACTAGCGCAACAGACTGAGGTCACAGTAAAGGATTTTTTTAGTCTGGATTAAAAGGCCTTAACCGCAAGTTCATCAAACGGCCAACATAACTCTGCTTGGCTCTTAGGACAACGTAACACAGGAATTTTAATACCATAACGCGCGATCAAGTCATCGTTTTGTGCAATATCAATTAACTCGACTTCTACTTGCGAAAGGTCTAAACAGCCAGCAATTAAGGCCTCAGCCAAGTCACACAGATGGCAACCTGGCGTGCCTAATAATTCCAATTGACGTATCGACATAATTAAACGCTGGCAGGGTTGTTGACACTCACCAAAACACAAGGCTGATCGTCTAAATTACGGAAACGATGGGGTTGCGAGCTAGTGAAATAGTAGCCATCCCCTGGGTGTAATATGGTCACTTGTTCTGCCACGGTCACTTCCAAACTCCCACTAATAATGATGCCCGCTTCTTCTCCTTCGTGCTGCAACATATCCACTCCAGTATCTGCCCCTGAAGGATAGGTTTCATGCAGTAACGATAGAGAACGCGGGTCATGATTGTAACCAACTAGGCGCATGGCTACCTTACCTGAGCCCATATCTGGCAACTCATGACTTTTATAAAACACTTGTTGCTGCGCAGGTATTTCTTCAACAAAAAAGGCTTGCAGTGACATCGGCACACCATCGAGCACTTTTTTCAAAGAGCTCACAGATGGGCTCACTCGGTTTTGTTCAATCAATGAAATGGTACTATTAGTTACCCCAGCCCGCTTAGCCAATTCTCGCTGAGATAGACCCCGCTTTTTACGCACCATTTTAAGGCGCGCTCCAACATCAAGGCTCAAGGTCCGTGTCCTCTTCGCTGGCCTTTTCTATTAAGGCTTCTGGTAGCGCTTTCTTGGGCTGAATGCCCCCTAGATTAACGATCTTTTGAGCTCGACTGATGAGGTTACCTCGGCCTGAAGATAAACGTTTATGAGCGATATCGTAAGCATCTTGAGCCCGAATAAGGTGGCTGCCAACATGATCCATTGAGGTCACAAAATCAACCAGCTTTTTATGCATTTCTTCAGCTTGCAGGGCAATTTGTTTGGCATTTTGACTCTGCTTTTCGTAACGCCATATATTGTGAATCGTGCGCAGCACCATTAGTAAGGTCGCAGGACTGACCAGCATAATATTATTCTTCATAGCACTCACGAATAATTCTGAATCGGCTTGTAAGGCCAACATATAGGCTGATTCTATCGGAATAAATAACAGCACATAATCTAAACTAGACACCCCTTCAGCACTTTCATAAGATTTACCACTGAGGCCTTTGATATGGGCTTTCACAGAGGCTAAGTGGTCGGCTAAAGCAGAACTGCGCTGGGCATCATCTTCAGCATTTTGATATTGCTCGTAAGCCACTAAGGTGACTTTTGCATCCACCACCACATCTTTATTTTCTGGCATGTGGATGACCACATCTGGCTGCAAACGTTTACCATCGGTTTGCGTCAGGTTAACTTGACTATGGTATTCGTAATCCTTACGCAGACCTGATTGCTCCAATACTTGTTCTAATACCATTTCACCCCAATTACCTTGGGCTTTATTATCACCTTTGAGCGCCTTAGTTAGGTTAATAGCATCACTGCTAAGCTTATTATTTAACTCTAATAAACTATTAATTTGTTGGGTTAAACCTGCTCGATCACGTGCATCTTTGTCATAAACATCATCAACCTTTTTGCGAAAGTCACCCAACTGCTGCTTTAAGGGATTTAGTAAATGACCGAGTTGGTCCTGATTTTGGGAAGACAACTGATGCGCTTGCTGTTTCAAGGAAGACTCAGCAAATTGTTTGAGGTAGGTATCAAAAGTATGCTGCGATTGCTGCTGCTGTTGCTGTTGTAACTGATGGGCCTCTTGCTGCGCTTCAAGCCGAGTTTGTAAACTCGCATTGTCAACAGATAATTGCCCCAGTTGGGCCTGCATTTGGGTGTGCTTTAGTTGTGATTCTTGCACTTGGGTTTGTAATAGTGCAGCTTCTGCTTGTGCTTGCTCAAGTTTAACTTCTAGCTGTGCCATAGTGAGTTGCTGGCTGATAGATTTCTCCAGCGCTGCAGCGTTTGCATCATCGCCAGACGCCTTACTGACATCATTATGAACTCGAGCGCGCCACACAAAATAAACAGCAATTAAAGCCATTAATCCAGCAAAAGCCCACACCATATCGTCAATCATTTTATACCATCCAACCTTGCACCATCGGCACCAGACCGATCAAAGATAAGACAGTGTATAGCAGACTACCCGGCTTTGGCTTTAGCATGCGGCACAGCAATATATAGTAAGTCGCTGGAAAAGTGATGACTAAAAAGCTAACAGGAATCCACCAAGTTAGATTTTGGCCACCATAAACTAAACTTGCAATGAGTGCGATGGCTGCCAGATTGCCCGCCGCTAGGTAGAGACCTGACACCTTAGCCATGTCTTCACTGCCTTCAGAGGTTTCAAAAGCTTGTTGGTTGTAGGTTAATACGTCATGGCTAACTTGGCGCGCACTGAGAGTGGCCCCCATGGCAAACACACCCGTGAAGGTAAAAATATAAATCGGTTCCATGTGTATCTTTCCGTATCAATGTGAAGAGGGACAATTTGATAAGGGACAATGGTAACAAATTTAATGCAGCGCTTCACCCAATGCGGGGCGCTTTGGCCGCAGCAAATCAAATTGTTTGCGCAACTCGATTAAAGGTTTGAGCCCATGATCTAGGGGATCTTCAGGCAAGTCTAGCCAGTTAACACTATGAATTCGGGTCATCAGATCGTATTCACCCACAATTGCATCTAAGAACATAAGCGCCGCATCAGTTTGAGGGGCGTCATCGACGATGGGCAGATCATCTAGGTATAGATCTAAATGTAATTCTTCACCTATGTTGCGCAAACCAAAAAATAACTCATTCAGCTCTAACACAGCATCACCAATTTCTATGGCTTCTGGAATGTTTTCTATCCTTGGGTTAAAAGCAAGGACCTTGATCTGACTTATTTTTGGCGCTGCAGCCACAAGAAATAAAACCGTATCAATACTTTGACTATACCCATCGCAACCAAATACCAGCTCTATGCCTGTTCCAGACTCGTCACGCGCACAAAATACCGTCAAGTGAGGATCTATGTCTGACAGTTGATGCTGCACTTCTTCAAGTAGCTCATGAGCCAATTCTGATTCTTCATCCACTAAACTTAGCAATTGATCGGCATTACCACTCACAAGTTGCCAAAAGTTTTGTACCGGGGAGTTATTCATAACAATTTTTCACATACTCAAACAAGTCTTTAGTCAGCTTTTTTGTCAACACAAAAGGCGGCACAACCAAGGCGTAACGTAAAAGGGAGCGCCGAAGCACTCCCTTTTTAAAGTACCGATTATAGTCGCTTATTGCTTACCCATCTGCGCCTTAATCAAGTCACCAATAGTCGTCGGACCATCAGCAGTCACATCCATTTCGCGAACGTCACGAATGGCTTGCTTCTCATCTGCTACATCCTTGGCCTTGATTGACAAATTAATGGAGCGATTACGACGGTCAACAGCTACAATCTTAGCTTCAACACTGTCGCCAACCTTAAGTTCGTTGCGAGCATCTTCGATTCGATCGATGCTAATCTCAGAAGCTTTAAGGATGGCGTCGATGCCTTCAGCAAGCTCAATGACGGCTTCTTTAGCTTCCACTGACTTAACGATACCATTAACAATGGTGCCACGCTCGTTAGCGGCTGCATACTCACTAAATGGATCACTTTCTTGTTGCTTGATGCCCAAAGAAATACGCTCTTTCTCAGAGTCTACAGACAAGATCACTGCACTCACTTCATCACCCTTCTTGTAGTCGCGAAGGGCAGCTTCGCCTTCCACTTCCCAAGAAATGTCAGACATGTGAACTAAACCATCTAGGTCGCCTTCTAGGCCAACGAAGATGCCAAAGTCAGTGATGGTTTTGATATTGCCAACAACCTTGTCACCCGCTGCATACTTCTCCGCAAATTCAGCCCATGGGTTACCCACACATTGCTTGATGCCTAAAGAGATACGGCGACGTTCTTGGTCAACATCCAAGATCATCACTTCCATAGCGTCACCAACATTGACAACTTTAGAAGGATGGATATTCTTGTTAGTCCAAGACATTTCAGACACGTGTACCAAACCTTCAACGCCATCTTCGATAGAAGCAAAGCAACCGTAATCGGTTAGGTTAGTTACAGTGGCCTGTACACGGTGGCCATTCGGGTAGCGGGCTTTAATCGATGCCCATGGATCTTCTTGCAACTGCTTAAGACCTAAAGATAAACGACCACTGTCTTTGTCAAATTTGATAACACGAACAGTAATTTCGTCTCCTGGGTTCAACATGTCACTTGGGTGCGCAATGCGCTTCCATGCCATATCAGTAATATGCAACAGACCGTCGACGCCACCTAGGTCTACAAAAGCACCGTAGTTGGTTAGGTTTTTAACGTATCCTGTGACGTCCATACCTTCTTCAATGCTCGCCAGCAATTCGTCGCGTTGTGCGCTATTCGCTTCTTGCATGACTGCGCGGCGCGATACAACGACGTTATTACGCTTCTGATCCAGCTTAATCAGCTTAAATTCTAGTTCCTGGCCTTCCAAGTGATCCACGTCACGTACTGGACGCACATCGACTAATGAGCCAGGTAAGAAACCCTGAATGTTGTTGATGGCAACCGTAAAGCCGCCCTTAACCTTGCCGTTGATAACGCCAGTAATGGTCGCTTCTTCATCAAAGGCCGTTTGCAATTCATCCCACGCTTCGGCGCGCTTGGCCTTTTCACGTGAAAGTTTGGTCTCACCGGTGCCATCTTCAACACTTTCTAGAGACACCTTGATTTGATCGCCGATCTTCACTTCTATTTCACGAGAATCGTTGTAAAATTCTTCAATAGGAATGATGGCTTCAGACTTGAGGCCTGCGTGCACTGTTACCCAGTCACCGTCGATATCTAATACGGTGCCCGTAAGAACGGCACCAGGACGCATTTCAACAGCTACTAAGGATTCTTCAAATAGATCTGCAAAGCTTTCGCTCATGTTTTGTACCAGACGTTGGGCAAGTCAAAAAGGCTCGCGAAACAACGCTCGTTTAGCCTGAAGGTCAGTTACAACAGGGAAGTTAAATGGACGCGATGTGTCAGGAACTGACGCCTAATATGACACCAACGAATTTTGCGCGCGCGGTATTATACATTTTCTCCTGATATACATCAACACAAGATAGGACTTGCTCAATTCCCAATACTCCCTTTACTTAGGCCAAGTAGGGTTTAAAAACGAGTCACCCCAGCATAGGCGCTTCAAGCCTTAAACATGAGCTGATGATATTTAGCCAGATGGGGACAATACTTCGAAATTCGAGGCCAAAGCTGCAACCAATAACGAGCCATGAAAAAGTGATAGACTTGTGTTTTGAAACTATAAATCTATTCTTTTATCTAACTCTTGTTAAACTAATGACGACACAATGATCAAAATCATAGCGCTTGCGTTTACGCTTTTGGGGATTGCCTTACTCACCCAATCCTTACGACCCGCCTATATTATTTATAAGCGAGAGTTAAGCTGGGGTTGGCTTTGCCTTATTATCCTCATCAGTTTTTTTATTCTGGGTTACGCAATTATGACGTTAGCCGTCTACTATAAAGTCGCGGCTAGTATATTTGACCTTGTCGTCGCCACGATATTACTCGGTGGTAGCATATTTGTGACCTTGGTGATGCAATTCAGTTTGAGCAGTATCAACAAAATTATACGCATGACTCGCCAACAACATACAAGGGCTTTACTAAACGAGCGCAATACTGAACTCATAGCACGGCTCCCTAGTGCGATCTCTGAAACCGAATTTGAACTTCACTATCAGCCCTTAGTTAGTGCTCAAAATAATACGGTGCAGGGGGTCGAGTGCTTAATACGTTGGCCTCAATCCGATGGCAGCGCAATTGCTCCTTCAGAATTTATAAAATTAGCAGAGCAGTCTCACGTGATTGTGGACATTACCCATTGGGTCATTGAGACCAGCCTCAAACAATTAGGCCAGTGGCACAGCATGGGGCATACACTCGCCTTGCAAATCAATATTTCAGCGCGTGATTTAGATGAACCCGAACTGGTCACATACATCACTCAACACCTGCGAAAAAATAACATTGAAGCTCACTTTTTAACCCTTGAAATTACTGAAAATTTGGTCTTGGGGAATCCCACTGAATGCATTACCATTTTACAGAAGCTGAGAGACTTAGGAGTTGGCATCAGTTTAGATGATTTTGGCACAGGCTATTCTTCAATGACATTACTCAATCAACTGCCTTTAAGCCAAATAAAAATAGACCGGTCTTTTGTCTTGGGCATGGAGCACAACAGCAAACACATGAGCATTGTGCAATCGACCCTAGATTTAGGAAAAAACATTGGCCTTGAAATTATTGCTGAGGGGGTAGAAAATGCCCAACAAGCGCTACTACTAAAACAAATGAATTGCACGCTGATTCAAGGTTATTACATTGCCAAACCCATGTCAGCTGAAAAGCTCGAACATTGGCTTATGTGCAGATATGCCAACTCAGCACCACAACGAAAACACACCAATTAGGAACCAAAAAATGTCTAATGAACGCGCTGTACTGGCTGGAGGTTGTTTCTGGGGAATGCAAGATCTGATCCGCAAACTACCCGGCATTATATCGACTCGAGTCGGTTACACTGGCGGAGATGTTCCCAATGCAACCTACCAAAATCATGGTTATCATGCAGAGGGAATTGAAATTATTTTTGATGCCCAAGTCACAAGCTTTCGCACATTATTAGAACTCTTTTTTCAAATACATGATCCAACCACAGCCATGAGGCAAGGCAATGATCTAGGGCCGTCCTATCGGTCAGCTATTTACTTTGTTTCACCAGAACAAGAACAGGAGGCTCTGCGCACTATTAACGATGTCAATGCATCAGGGTTGTGGCCGGGTAAAGTGGTGACCGAGGTTGAGCCTGTGAGTGACTTTTGGGAAGCTGAACCCCATCACCAAGATTACTTGGAGAAAATACCCAACGGCTATACCTGCCATTTTCTAAGAAAAGACTGGGTGCTACCCAAGGCCTAAAGCCCTCTGTGTTTATTAGTTGAATCCCCACCTAACCTCAATCGGCAAAGCCTGGGTTCTGTTCAAACTCGATACGTCCATTATTCTGACTAATGAAAACTTCAGAAAAGTGCTGATCAGTTGTTATGATTTACCATTTGTTATATAAAAGGGTGAATTAAGGATGAATTAGTTTCACTTTTTAGAAATAATATGGAGGCCTTCAAATGGAAAAATCAGCTGACTGGATCAGTCGAAGAGCTGGCTTTGGCTTTCGCTTAGGTGATGACCCAATTAGTGAAAATCAATGGTTCACTAACGCTAGAAAATCCATTGAAAATAACAAAAGCTACATCTCTAACAACCGTATTAAGCCGCTTTTAAAGTCCATCAAACGCGGACTCAGTGACGAACATCGCAAAATATATTCAGGAATCACGTTAAACCAAACTGCGGGTATCGTTTACCGAAAACAATTGGAAAAAGAGGAAAAACAAGCTCTCAAGGATCAAGAAGATCCAGATCGTGTCTTCACTTTAAAAGCACGAAGACCTTTATGGCTGTCCGCTCTAAGAAGGGCCGACCTATGCATCAATACGAATCAAGACTTTGCCAATCGATTATGGCTGTTCTGGTTAAACTACTTCACAGTATCCGAAGCCAATAACAATGGCACTTGCATTCCTCACTTTCACGAAATGATCCGAAAAAATATGTTTGGCAGCATGTCAGACCTAGTCTTTAAGGTCGTTTCTCACTCAGCCATGCTTTTGTATTTAGATAATAATAATTCTACTGGTGATAAGTCTAAGGCTCGAAAACAGAAATGGACCACCGATGGTACCAATGAAAATTTGGCCCGCGAGACATTGGAGTTGTTCACCGTAACACCCATCAATGGATACACTCAAGAAGATGTGAATGGTATGACCAACATCCTAACTGGCTGGAGGGTTAAAGATTGGGACAATGTTTATAAAGCACAATTTGTAGAGGATTATCATCAGCCTGGTACGCACGAAGTATTAGGCAAAAAGTACAAGAGTTCAAAAACAGGAACCCGTCAATTAAAGGATGTAGTTGAGGACCTTATCGTATTAGAAGACACGGCAAGGCACGTATCTTTTCGACTTTGCCAGCATTTCATTAGTGATGAGCCTAATCCCAAGCATGTGCAACAACTTAGCGCTATTTATATGAATCACAAAGGCCAATTAGCGGCAGTTTACCTAGGGCTTTTAGATATATTACAAACCCTTGACCACAAGCAGGATAAGTTCTTAAACCCAGAGGTATGGGCCTACCAAAGTCTCAAGACGTTTAATGTAAGCCCTCCCTTGGGAGTACCAAAAGTGCCCAGCTACGGGCGATTTAAGTTAAAAAATATGGATAGCATTTTAAGGGAACTTGGGTTAATGCATGGTGAGGCAGCCCAACCTAATGGCTGGGCAGAGGTAGAAGAGGACTGGTTATCTAATGAATACTTAGATCGCCGAGTTAAATTTAGCGCATTAATTGGGGCCACTTCAAACTATAAATCTGATATCTGCACCTCCATTATACAAAATGGTTTTAACAGCACTGATTTAGACCGATTCAATTTATCACAATATTCGCAAACATTCGTGAGTGACTCAAGGCCCTTTCAGAGTCAGATCGTCGCTCTTCTGTGTTCGCCAGACTTTCTTAGGAGCTAATGATGAACAGAAGAGATTTTATAAAAGCTTCTGCAGCTTCTGCCGTTGCTTATACTATGGGGCACAGTATTTTTTCGAGTGCATCAGATTCAAACATCGGTAATGTTTTTGTTATTTTACTGCGGGGCGGTATGGATGGGTTAGCTGCTGTTCAGCCTTTACAAGATAAAAAAATTTACGATATCAGAAGCAGCTGTATTGTAGAAAATACACTTAAACTTGACGGTAATTTTGGTTTGCACCCGAGCATGAAGAATTTCTCTGATCGATGGCATGCAGGCAACGCAGGCATCGTTCATGCCACAGGCTTTGATTATTATGGACGGTCACATTTTGAAGGCCAGAACCTCATGGAGGGTGGTGGTGGCGCGCCTTATGCAACCAGCACAGGCTGGCTTGGTAGGGCCATGGAAGTCTCAAACTTATCGAGCTTAGCCCTGACTTTACCTACTCCTTTAATTTGTAAGTCTACAGCTATTACTGAAAGTCTTTATCCAACCAATTTTAAAAACCCTATTTTTACGGATAATGACACGCTGCTTAAAGGTATATGGAAGGACGACATGGCGCTCTCAAAACATACGAAAAGTACGTTAAAATCTTATGGCCGTTATGATAACAATAATGAACCAGAGTGGTTGGCTCGAGAAGTCGCCAAACAAATGAGTCAGGTGGGTGGCCCAAAAGTTGGATTTGTGGAGTATTCTGGGTTCGACACGCACTCCAGACAGGGGGGAGAACATGGCAATCATGCGCGCCACCTTGAAAAACTTGATAAAATTATTAGCTCATTTGCTTCTTACTCAAAAGAGGTTTGGAACAACTCAATTGTCATCACAGTAACTGAATTTGGGCGCACAGCTAAGGAAAATGGCACTGAAGGCACAGACCACGGAGCGGCTTCAGCTATTTTTCTTGCAGGAGGACTAATCAAGTCCTCAAGGGTCATAACTGATTGGCCAGGGCTTAGCAAAAAGGAGTTGTTTGAACAGCGTGATCTGCGCCAAACAACTGATGCTAGAGATGTTTATGGAGATGTCATACACCACGCATTTAATATCTCAAAACAAAATATTAAAGACATCGTGTTTCCAGGCACACAACAAAAACTAAATTTGGATATTTGGGGGTAATATATGCCCCGACTGAACGACAACTATTAAACCAGGATTAATGACATGTTAAAGGGGTTATTATTAAGTTTCACTTGCATATTTTTTGCGGAATACACCATGGCTATTGAAGAACCCAAATACACCGTTATTGAAGCCTCTGAAAAATTTGAATTGCGAGCATACAAGCCAATGATTGTGGCAGAGACCCGTGTTGGAGGAGATATGGACGATGCCGGCACTGCTGGCTTTAAAGTCATTGCAAATTATATTTTTGGTAACAACACCTCTAGTGAGTCGCCTAGTGACACCGCTAATGAAAGCGCTAAAAATAAAATTAAAATGACCGCTCCCGTGAGCATGAAACTGGAATCAGAACAAATTAATATGACTGCACCTGTGAGTATGCAAGCAAAAAATGGTCAGTGGTTAGTTCATTTTGTGATGCCTGAAAAGTACACTCTCAGTACTTTACCCACTCCTAACAATCCAGCAGTGATCATCAGAGAAGTGCCGGCCCGAAATTATGCAGCCATTCGCTTTTCAGGTTTTGCAGGGCCGATTAAGGTCGATAGGAAAATTGCAGAATTAATGGCGTGGCTCAAAGACAAAGGCATTACACCTACTAGCGAGCCAGAGATGGCACGTTACGATGCCCCATGGGTACTGCCCTTTTTACGTCGCAACGAAATTATGGTTCAGTATTAGGCCTCTTCTCTGCAAGACACCCAAGCCTCTGTTTGATTTGATTTTATGGCTGCCTCAACGAAGCGCATGCCATCCACACCATCCGCAATGGTTGGGTAGGCTAAAAAATCTTTGGGTAGGTCGGTGCCCTCTCTGCGCGCCTGAATGGCTACAGCGAATTCTAGATACAGATTAGCCCATGCATCAGTTAAAGCTTCTGGATGGCCCCGAGGCATGCGCAACAATCGTTCTGTGGCTGGACTCATACCCGCACCATGACCACGAGAAATAATTTGCTCAGGGGCCCCTATGGCACGCAGGTGGAGAAATTCAGGTTGTTCTTGATGCCACTCTAGACTGGCTTTAGTGCCACACACCCTTAACCTTAAACCACACTGACTGCCAGCCATGGTCTGACTCACCATGAGAGTTCCTGGCACTCCCCCTTCAAAGCGCAACTGCATGAATGCCGTATCCTCCAGATGCTTAGGCTTGCCAGTAACATGGAAGTCGGCCCTTACCGCGTTTATGCGCAGACCAGAGACAAAACGAGCTAAATGTTCGGCATGAGTGCCAATGTCTCCCACCGTAAACGATGGGCCATTTTGAGCCACATTTAAACGCCAAGGAGCATCGTCACTCTGGTCCGTGATGTCCATCGCCCAATCCTGAAAGTACTCCACATGGATTTGGCGTATATCACCCAGATCACCACAACGCACCATAGCTTGGGCTTGCCTAACCATGACGTAAGCAGAATAAGCATAAGTCACACCAAAAATGACACCAGATTCTATCTGTGTCTTAGCAAGATTTAGAGCTTCTTCCAGAGATGTAGTGAGGGGCTTATCAGAAATAACATCGATGCCAACATCCATAAAGGCTTTGGCAATCGGCGCATGCAAATAGTTAGGAGTAACAATACTCACGGCTTCAATACCATCTTCACGAGTGGCTTCAGCCTGCGCCATTTCACGGTAATCAGAATAAACACGGTCGTCAGCCAACAACCAGGCTTTACCAGACGCCTTGGCACGCTCTGGGTTGGATGATAAGGCTCCTGCAACAATATCCCAGCGGTTTGAAAGGCGCGCGCCATTAGCGTGTACCTCACCGATCAAAGCGCCCTGCCCACCGCCCACAAACCCGAGTCGCAGGCGTCTTGAGGCCGATGGAAAATCACGTATTTTTTGGTCCATGTTAGTGTCCTGAAGAATAGTGTGAGATAGGTCGTGATGGGCCTAGTTTGTTGCAAAGCACAGGCTCCTTTGAGGGCTTATGATAAACCACATTGGGCCTCTTGAAAAACCATTTTATTATTGGTTTCTATCACCCATTAATCACTTTACACGTCACTGACTTAACCTTTGTTAATCTGCAGCACTCATCATTTTCACACCCATTTGGCGGCCCAACTTTAGCAGGCTAGGTAAAAACAAAATAACTAGGGTAATGCACGTAATCGTTAGAGTCAGGGGTCGGTTCCACAAAAAGTTAAAGCTCCCATCACTGACCACCAATGCTCGACTCAAATTCTTTTCCAACATACCTCCCAAAATAAAGCCCAGCAACATGGGCGCCATAGGAAAATTAAGAAATTTCAAACCAACTGCAATGAGCGTAATAAACACCATCATTTGGATATCAAAGGTGTTAAAACTCACCAGATACACTCCAATAATGGAAAAGAAAATAATTAATGGGTTTAATATTTGTGGAGGAATGGACAGCAACCTAGAAATGTAAGGAATTAATGGCAGGTTCAAAATTAATAGCACTAAGTTACCAAAGTACATAGAAATAATAACTGACCAAAATACATCAGGATGATCTACATACAAGCGAGGACCCGGTTGAATACCATAAGCGATTAGAGCTCCTAACATGATTGCCGTAGTGCCTGACCCAGGAATTCCCAAGGTAAGCAAGGGTACAAAAGAACCCGTGGAAGCGGCATTGTTGGCTGCTTCTGGCGCAGCAAGCCCTCTGAGGGCGCCCTTGCCAAACATTTTACGCAATCGCTCTGGTGCTAAATTACGCTCCAGTCCATAGGCTAAAAATGAAGCAATAGTAGCCCCTGCCCCCGGCAAAACACCCACAATAAAACCAAATACAGAAGACCGAGCCACCGTTGGCGCTACTTCTTTTATTTCAGAGCGTGATAGTTTCATACTGCTTAAGGCCACGGGTTTCATCGTTTCACTCGTGGAGAACATATTGCCACGCAGGATGGTCATCATGACCTCTGCTAAAGCAAAAGTCGCCATGGCTAACAATAAAAAGCTAATGCCGTCTACTAAGTCCATTTGTCCAAAAGTGTACCTTGGTGCTCCCGTAATAACATCGTTACCTACGGTTGCAATCATTAAACCAAATACGGTCATCATCATGGCTTTAATCACCTGCCCTTTTCCAGCAAAGGCTGCCACTGAGGTGAGACCTAACAGCATGAGGGCAAAATAATCAGACGACTGAAAACTGAGTGAAACACTAGCCAGAGCAGGTGCTGCAAATATCAGAATAATTGCACCCACAGTGCCTCCACAAAAGGACGCATAAGCAGCTAAGGCCAGGGCCTTGCCCGCTTGGTTTTTTTGTGCCAGAGGATAGCCATCAAAGGTGGTGACTAAGGTACTTGCACACCCGGGTGCATTAATAAGAATCGACGATGTAGAGCCACCAAATACGGCACCATAATAGACCCCAGCCATTAATATAATGCCTGATGAAGGGTCTAATGTGTAAGTTATGGGTATCATCAAGGCGACTGCAGATATCGGCCCAAGACCCGGCAGCATGCCTATAAAAGTTCCAGCAAAACAACCCACCACCACCATCATTAAGTTAAATGGCATTAGGGCCGTTGATAAGCCAGTAAAAATACCTTCAAACATGTCCCGCTCCTACCAAAATATCAATCGTGCTGGCGCAATATAAACGTCCAGTACTTGGGTTAATAGCAACCAAAAAATAAGCGCAAAAGGGACCGAAGCAAACACCAGTATTTTGATTCTACGTTCGCCTAAAAGCCAATAGCTTGAGGCTAAAAAAAGACTTGTAGTGATGGGAAAACCCAACCAAGGCAAGACCACAGAAAAGATAAAAGTGAAGGCCATCAAGCCCAACATAAGCAGAATATTTGATTTTAAAAGTGGCTCATTTTCGGCAACTGTGGCTGGTTTTAAAACAATTAATAGAATGGAAAAAATAACGCCCAGTCCCGACAACCAGTAAGGCATTGTTTGGGCATGAAAGGGTTCAAACTTGTCTCTTGGGAGTAAAGGTATATCAGCAGCGTAGTAACCATAAGTTACTGATAATAATAGAAACAATAACCCGCCAAAGCGGTCTTTAGTTAAGTTCATGGGTTATGCCATTATTAATGAAAAAAGGTTTGAGCCAGCATTAGTGGCTGCTGACTCAAACGCAAGTGAATTAACTAACCAATGAGGTCAATCAATTATAGGAAACCGAGCTCGCGCATTAGGTTACCCACCACTTCCTCTTGTTCTTCAAGAAAAGTAACAAACTCAGCGCGGGGTTTGAAAATTTCAGTCCAGCCATTACGTGACCGAACTTTTTCCCACTCTGGAGTAGAATACATTTGTGCTAAGGTTTGAGCATACTCGTCTGCTTGTGCATTAGACAAACTTGGTGCCCCAAAAAAACCGCGCCAGTTGACGAAAGTGGCATTATAACCCTGCTCTTTTAATGTTTGTACATTGGGCGCAGCATCTGAGCGTTGATCACCTGTCATCACCAAAATACGAACTTCACCCGCAGCAGCTAAAGCTAATGCTTCACTGAAGCCTGTTGAAAGCAGTCCTGCTTCGCCTGATAAAAGACTAGCCATGGCTTTACCACCACCGTCAAAGGCCAAATACTTGACGTTATTTGGGTTGGCACCAGCAGCTTTAAAAGCCATTGCTGCGACTAAGTGATCCATACTACCACGGGCGGAGCCTCCAGCAATATTGACAGAGCGAGGGTCAGCTTTGTAGTCTGCAATCACATCATTAAAGGTCTTATATTTAGAATCAGCCTTAACAACAAAAGCACCAAAATCACCAATGGTGGCTGCTATTGGCGTTAGATCCCTGAAAGATTGTGGAAATACTTTAGATAAAGAACGGATAACGATTGGTGTAGAGTTCACCATTAACGTACCTTGTGCTTGATCTGCTGTTTCAATCAAGTGTGCAATGGCCTTACCGCCACCACCACCTGACATATTTTCATATGAAGCGTTGTTAATTAGTCCAGCATTGGTAAGAGCTTCACCTGTGCCACGCGCTGTGCCATCCCAGCCGCCGCCTGCGCCACCTGGAATAAGGAAGTGAATCGAATCAATGTTGGCATTGACTGTGCCTGTGCCCAGAAGACCGGTCATCAGGGCCGCAGTCACCAACATGCGTTGCTTAGTTTTAAATATTTTTAACATTGTGAGTCCTTAATGGTTTTTGTTTTATGCAGGGGCAGACTAACGAGCATTTTATGAAGAGGATAGTTTATGGCCGTAAAATTTATTTTGGTCATAAAGTTCACGAGTAAAGACACCTAATATTCAGTAGAATATGAACATGAGAATAACAACAAAAACGATGAAACTACCCTTTCGGCGACTCAAGCTTAAAAGCCGAATGATGCTCATTTTGGGTTTAATGGCATTATTACAAACCAGTATGCTTGGCTGGTTTGCAATGCAGTACCTGAGTCAATCTTTGGATGACGAAATTGGTCTCAAGACTTTACATGTGGCCAAAACAATCGCGGCAATGCCAGAGGTTACCACTGCTGTGCTTGCCGATAATTCGAGTTATTTACAGCCACTAAGTCTGACTTTAGCTAACCAAACTGATGCTCGATTTGTGGTCATCGGCAACCAGCAGGGCCTGCGTTTGGCCCACCCTAATACGGCTAAGTTGGGCGCTTCAATGATGGATGATGACAACGACAACATCAGTCCAACCTTAAGCCATGGCCGCGCAGTGATATCCAAAGCAAAAGGCAGTTTGGGTTGGTCGATGCGGGCCCGCGCACCCATTTTCGGACCTAATGGCGAGGACATTATTGGTCTCGTGTCCGTAGGCTACCTACTAGACAATATAGATGCTGTTATTAATAAATACCGGGCTACTTTAATGTGGGTCATCCTAGCCAGCTTTGGATTTAGCCTATTGACCGCCTTATGGTTTGCCAATCATTTTAAGAAGGCCATTTTTGGTCTTGAACCCGAACAAATAGGGCAACTTTATCAAGAGCGTAATGCCACTCTAGAATCTGTGCGCGAGGGCATCATTACCACTAATGCTGATGGCGAAGTCACAACCATTAATAAGGCAGCATTGCATTTTCTTGACTTGGATAAAGAAAAAATGTGGTTGGGGCAAAACATTACTACAATTATGCCCAATAGCCCTATGTTAGATCACCAACTCACTGCTACAGCTGCTTTTGAACAAGAAGTTTGGTTTAACCAAAAACCATTTATCGTTAATCGCCTGCCACTATTGAAGCAGACTCAAGTCATTGGCGTAGTCGCTAGTTTTAGGCCAAAAGATGAATTAGATCTAGTCAGTCAGGAGCTCAAGCATATACAACAATATGCTGATAGCTTGCGCAGCCAGGCCCATGAATATACTAACAAACTTCATACCATCGCTGGATTGATTCAAATCGGTGCATCCGACCAAGCTCTATCTCTGATTGGTCAAGAAAACCAAGCTCATCAAGTGCTGATTAAATTGCTCATGGATACAGTGCCAGACCCTATTCTTGCAGGGTGCTTGTTAGGAAAGTTTAATCGGGCTAAAGAACTTGGTTTAGAGTTATATATTGACCCGGAAAGCCACATGAGTGACCTCCCATTGCACATTCCTAGAGACCAGTTAGTGAGCATGGTAGGAAATATCATTGATAATGCAATGGAAGCCTGCTTAATGTCAGATGCAAGTGGAAATACAGTTTCTATATCCATGACAGATTATGGCACCGACCTTATCTTCGAAGTTGAAGACCAAGGCCCTGGCATTGACTCTAACTTACACTCAGTAATTTTCACCAAAGGCTATAGTACAAAACATGGTGAAGATCACGGTATTGGACTGCATTTGGTACAAAAACTTGCTGCTCGCTTGGGCGGGTATGTGGCGATGGAAAACGTCACAAAAGGTGGTAGTCGACTGACCATTAGTCTACCCAAGCAGGCACCCAGTTTATGACACAAGTTAACACTATCCGTGTGGTCATCGCCGAAGATAACCCACAAAACGCCCTTATTCAACAAACCTATTTGCAGCGGATCGAAGGCTTTGAATTAGTTGGCATCGCCCATAGTCTTGCTGATGCAGAAGCCTTAGTTAATGTATTCAAACCTGACTTGTTGCTGCTAGACGTTTACTTCCCAAGTGGCAATGGCATGGCGTTTTTACGCAATTTACGTGCTGAAGATTGTGCCACAGATGTTATTCTTATTACTGCCGCCAAAGAAGTAGATGTACTCAAAGCCGCTCTGCATGGGGGTGTCTTTGATTATATTCTTAAGCCCTTAGTCTTTGAACGACTACAAAACAGTTTAACTAACTACCTCCAACACCACGAGCGGCTTTTAGGTGTCGCTGCAGTTGACCAAACTGATTTAGATGACCTAATGCCGCGCCTTACTCAGGCTCCCAATAATACTGACGTACGCCTTCCCAAAGGCATTGATGAACTCACCCTAAGTAATGTTTTACAGGTTATTTCGACACAAACTGAAGCTGTTAATGCTGAACACATAGGCAGTGATATTGGTGCCAGTCGCACTACAGCCAGACGTTACTTAGAGTATTTAGTTGGCTTAAACAAGATCAGTGTAGAAATACACTATGGCAGTGTTGGGCGTCCAGAGCGATTATATAAATCATGTTAACACAGCGATTTAGACCTTTTGTGCAACTCAAACAGAGGTGTATTTTATAACCAAAAATAATCAAAAGTAGTCGAAAGTAGCCCCCTAAAAACACCTACTTTAAGTACTCAGACCTTGAGTTTAAATGCATCTGATGCCCATCAAATAATTACTTTATCTAGTCAAACCATATACTTATCTGAGCTTGCGATCAGTGTGTTTTTTGATCTTTGACGTCTGACGTAGTAAGGTAGTGGCTCACTCATAATCTTAACGAGTCTTCATGCCTTCCAATGAACCGAAAACATCTGACGTTATTTTAAGTACCCGAATTATCAACGCTCGCGAAGCCAGTGGCTATTCACAGTCACAACTTTCCCTTCGTATGGGCGTCAAAAAAAGCACCATTGCGAACTGGGAAGCAAGTCGGACCAGCCCGAGGGCCAACAAATTAATTGAATTAGCTGGCATCTTGAATGTGCCTGTTTTGTGGTTAATTGCAGGCTCTGATTCGCCACCTGAAGTTACCTCACCAGATTTAATCGAAACCCTCATGTTAGAAAGAAAATTAGACAAAGCAGACCTACTCGTTAATGAACTGTCTGCCCTAGTGTCTGATTTGCGCGGTCATACCCGCCGAGTGCAAAGGGACATTGACGAGAGTTACTGATTAATATCCTCCCGGCTAAATAGGTGCTGTTCCAAACGCATAAAACTTGCCTATGATTAGAGGCCATTACTCAAAAATCTCCCTCAAAAACTGATGTAATCTGAGTCGAAGTTAAGCGATGTCTTTATAGCACCATGATACCATCGTAAGTGAGTTTACATCCGGTAATAATTAAAAAGAAATTAAAGATGTTATAGAACTTTTGAGTTGATACTCGGGTGTGTAAGTAGTATCCAAAGCCCACTCCAATGGGAGCTAAAGGCAACAACACCAGGGATGTTTGCAAGTTTTGGCTGTCCAGTTGTCCCAATATAAAATAGGGTATAAGTTTGACATAATTAGTAATCCAAAAAAACATTGCACAGGTACCCATAAATACTTTGGGATGCAGTTTTTGTGGCAATAAATATATATTTACTGGAGGTCCTCCAGAGTGAATACCGAAACTAGTAAAGCCGCCAATAACAGACCAGAAGCTACCCTTGATATAATCTGGCTCCTTTTGGATCGAGCCTGGTGACTTGAGCCAAAAGTTTAGAGCGAATATGAGTGCTAAAAGACCAATCAATAAACGCACATGACCTTCGTTTAAATAACTAAAAGTTAAACTTCCTACTAACACACCTACACAACCTGCGGGTAACATAATGACGATGTTAGTTACGTCCCACTGACGCCAGAACTTGCGAATTGCAAATACATCCATAACACACAAGATCGGTAACAAAATAGCTGCAGCTTGCAATGGACTGACTGCCAAAGCCATTAACGGCACAGCCACCACACCTATGGCATTACCAAAGCCACCTTTAGCAATACCAAATATAAGAATTGCAGGAACTGCAAAAAAGTAAAACAGGGGATCCGTAATCATAAAAACAACTTAAAGGCGATAGGCATCATTGGGAAATCATTTAACTTTTTGGTTGATAAAATAAAGCTTATATTTTGAATAGCTACTCACGATAGCAGACGGCGCATAGGTTATTAAAAGCTAAATTTATAACTATTATTTATTTGTTTAAAACCCAGTCGTGCAACTTGTCAGCCAGATCAACTAGCAACATATGGGGTACCGTGAGCGCCGCAAGTCCGATAAAGGTGATTTGCATTAACACCGTCGTGAGCGCCCCCTCAGACATTAGAACAAAGACCAACGCACTCGCCCATGCTAAAAGAGTATAGACCACGGCTTCAATGAAACTGCGCTGGCGCTCACCTTCTTCTTTGAGACTGTGCCATATGCGTAACATATGACTACGACTGTGCCATAAACAAAAATAGGCAGCGAAACTGATGAGGGGCGACAGCCACCAAACTAGTAGTAATAATAGACCCAAGTTGAGCAGTGGTTGGCGCCATACAGGATATATAAGAGCGTAAATACAGTAGGCAGACAAACACAGGAGCCAGGGTAGAAAGAGCATACCGATGCTATCAATGAGCATAACCGCTCCTATGTCACCCACCAATAAAGTAAACAGGGGTTGCACCGCAATGGCTTGAAAATTGGGAATCGCAATACACACCAAACCACCGTGCGTGATTAGTGGAAGCCATCGCATGAAGGATGTTTCTGCACTAGATGACTCAGTGAGAGCGATATCACTCGCACCAAAGTGCAATGCCGAAATAATAAGGAAAACAGACAAACTAAGTATAGGCCACTGCCACCAAATCCAAGCTACCAGACCAGCAAGTAATACATAGCTAAGATTAAACCCCATCCATGCTAGAGCACCCTTGGGCCAGCCAATGCGGCGCGCTACTGCCCCATCAAGACCGCCGTGCGGCACTCCAACAAGCAATACTGCACCAATAGCAGCTAGATCAAAGCTAGTCATGAGCCAATAACTGCTGCAACGCTGATTTGATAAACGGCCATTTAGGCATGGCTAATATCACTCGAACCCACTCAACTAAGCCGGCCCTACCCAACATAAAGCGCGAAAATTGCTCTGCATTAAGGGCTTTAGCAGTGGCCATAAACAAACTCACTCCATGATCAGTTTGGTCGTTGAGGGCTCGGTTAAAAACGTTATCTAAAAAGATCAAGATCTTAGAAAATGGTTTGGTCGGAGTACGCGTGCCAGCGGCTATAGATGCAGCAAGCATAGTCATCTGTGCTTGAATGGTACTAAAGGCATATCCAGAGGATAAACGCACTGCTCCACCAGCCGCACCAATGTTATTAACATCAGGATTTTGAGGCTGTACCTTGGCCATAGGAATAACGCCATATTCTTCACTCAACTGGGACTCCACCTCAAGCCCATGCTCAGAAAGCCATCGCTTTATGGCGCTACGGTACCAGTCTTTATCTTCAAGCTGGTTTGATATCATGGTCGATTCAATCAATAAGTGTCGATCTGAATAAGGCAACACATAGATAAAGTGCAGCCCACGTGACTGGTCCACCCGAAAGTCCATTAGGGTCGCTATATGAGGGTTTTCTATGGGCGATGTAAGCTTAATCTCCCAGCCTATAAAATGCTGGCACAAAGTTTGAGGTTCTGACTTAGGTGGTCGGCTATCATATATAGTCTTGGCGTTATAGCTTTGTCCATTAGCACTAAATCGTCCACCACCACCTTCACCAAGCAGATTCTCCACCGGGGCCCTAACCATCATTTCTGGACTTTTAAGTAAGGTTTCACAATGCTGCAAGTATTTTGCGGAGCTGAGACTAGCGTAATAATAGTCATGGCTGTGATGGATGATCTCACCCGCATGATCAATTAAGCGCCATTGATTCCAGCTACCACGGATGGCTGGGGCCAGCTCTTTTAATTGCGGTGCCTGCGCCCAAAGGGCCCAACTGCAATCACGTTCAGTAGCTGTTTTAGGTTCAAATATCGTTGCCGACACACCGTCTAGTTTAGTCGCAAGTGTCATTCCAGCACTGCCACCACCCACAATAGCAATGTCTAATTGAATAGTTTCATCTGGGCTGGACACCGGCTAATCCCTGTAAATATTGATGTAATTGAGCTTGGTGTGGGGGTACTGTTTTAGGCCATAGATCACCGATACTGCGCAAGCTAAGCCATACTTTTTCACAACTTGTGACCATAACCCTTTCCCGCCACCATACCATTTTGCGCCGTTTAAGTACCCAACCAATTTGGCGATACACCCTCAAAGCAATAGCTATGGATAATCTTGAGCGAAAAGGTAATAGACGAATACCAAGCTGTGCACTGGCATAGTACTGTTCTGACAGATCCAGCAGCCGACTGATGGCCTGTGCCACCTGCTGCTGACAATCAACATCAGCAGCAGCGATTTGTTCTGGAGTGGCATTGGTCCAACTTGCCGGCAGGTAGCGCCGGTTCATTTTGGCATCTTCAAGCACATCACGAGAAATATTAGTAAGCTGCATAGCGATGCCTAGATCGATAGCGAAGCTATCTGCCCGCGGTTCATCGCAGTTCAGTACCCTACACATCATCAACCCAACTGTGCCTGCAACCGCATGGCAGTAGCTTAACAATTCAGCCTCATCAGCGACAGCAGTGGGCGTTTGGTCGCTAAGCATGCCATCTAACAGCTCAGTCGCTGCACTCAGAGGAATATTATAAGCACTGGCTAATTCCATAAAGGCTTCAATTTCAGGCCCAGCGGCAATTACATTGCCTCCTAGACGGTGGCGAATGTCTTTCAGTGATTCCTGCCGGTCGGGTAGGTCTCCATCGGCTAAATCATCCACATATCGACAAAACAAATACAACTGTGCGGCCCGCTCAGCTAATTCAGCCCCGAGAAACTTACTCGCCCAGTAAAAAGATTTTCCATGACGGGCCAACACCTGTTGCGATTGGGAATGACTTGAGCTAACACGGTTAGGCTGCAAAGATGTCATCAATTAGCCACCTGACCCTGACCCTACCTCAACCCCAGTGAGCAATTCCTCAACCACTTTAGCGGAGCTAACTACACCTGGTAATCCAGCCCCTGGATGGGTGCCAGCACCCACGAAGTAGAGATTTTCAAGCGCCTTGTCACGGTTATGAAAGCGAAACCAAGCTGATTGCGTGAGCCGTGGCTCGATAGAAAAACCAGCACCATGCATGGAGCGATAATCTTTCGCGAAGTCCTCTGGAGTCATCCAAAAGACTTCCTCAATCACAGAACTCAGTTCTGGTAATATTGTTTCCTCTAAAGCACTGACAATGCGATCCCGGAGCACTTCGCCTTCAGTCTCCCAGTTCACGTTACCTTGTAAGTTAGGCACTGGGCAGAGCACATAGAATGACTCGCATCCAGGCGGTGCAAAGCTCTTATCTGTGGCCGTCGGGCGATGCACATAGAGAGAGAAATCTTCGCTCATGTGCTTGGCATCAAAAATTTCTTCAAGCAGTTCTTTAAATCGAGGTCCCATCCAAATACTATGATGGGCAACGTCTGGATATAGTTTTTTGGTACCAAAATAAAGCACATATAAACCCATGCTGTAGTGTTTTTTTATGCTGGGCAGTGACGATTTTTTCTTTGGTAATAAATGTTGATAACAGGTTTCAGGATCTCCACCAAACACAATAATATCAGCGTCAACTTGCTCACCACTATTAAGACAAACACCAGTAGCCCGATTATGTTCTACCATAATTTCATCTACATCAGCATTAAGCTGAATAGTGATGCCGTGGCGGTCCATGAGTGCCGCCAACTCTTCGACCAGTTTACCTGTGCCACCCATGCAGAAAAACACTCCCCAACGTCGCTCAAGATAATGAATGAGCGTGTAAATGGCGGTTGTTTTAAAGGGATTACCGCCTACTAATAGCGGGTGTATCGAAAAAGCTTGTCGAATGAGTGGGTGTTTGAGATGGCTATTAACCATTTGCGAAACTGTTTTATAGCATTTGAGAATGAGCAAGGCCGGCACCTGTTTGACCATATCCCATAGGCGGGTGAACGGCC